>Ga0210046_1000053_pt1 | contig 118234 bp, 93 predicted proteins | sample CryGeyCG2114_250_FD_185461 | JGI IMG/M metagenome (GOLD analysis project Ga0210046, IMG submission 185461) | Groundwater microbial communities from aquifer - Crystal Geyser CG18_big_fil_WC_8/21/14_2.50 (SPAdes) (version 2) | ecosystem: Environmental > Aquatic > Deep subsurface > Groundwater ...
TGTGGGGTGTGTTTTTTGTCGTTATTGAATCCATCGTCATGAGGAGACCTTTCCTGTGTCAAAAAACTTAAATCGCACCCCGAATCTCGTGATTCAAGGTGCGAAGAACTTTCATTCTGAACTACTGCACAATATGAAAAAAATATAAAAATTGTCTCAAATTGTATCTAGAAATATTTTATCTGTAACAATCTTTGTATTTTTGTATTATTATCTGACCTGATAAATATTGAGTATAAAGTTGCAGAGCTGTTCGAAAGCCCTCCAGAAAAGAACCGCTCTGCAAAACAGGCTTTTAAAACAGAAATGAGGCAGGCCTTGAAGATTCTTAAATCAAGGGCTCTCTGCTCAGCAGTTGGCTGCGCACTTCCATCAGGGCAAAGCCGAGCAAGTTCAGCCCCTTCCATTTTTCTGGGTTTTGGGCGCGTTCATCCTGAGCTGAAAGCCCAATGCCCCAGATTTTATCTTCTGGGCTGGCTTCCACCAAAATCTGATTCCCTGTTTGCAGTAAAAATTCCTGCAAGGCCAAATTTTGTCTGAATTTTTCAAGATTGGCTTCAAGATTGGCATCCCAACGATGCAGCAGCCATTTTTTTTCATCAAACCCTTTGACCTGCCTGCCCAGTTTTTTGGCACTTGCGGGGTCAGGGGCATGGCGAATCTGATCAAAACAGGCGAGGTCTCCAAAAATCCAGGCTTTCTGAGCCATCAGAAAATGCTCACTGGTCGGGTAAAGATGCCCCTGGGATTCAAACCCCGCAGGGTACCAATTGCTCAGGCAGGATTTATCTACCTGAGTGGCATGTTTTGGGGTATGCCCCCAGAAAAACAGCAAATCTGGGCTTTTGCCTGAACGACAGAATTTCAGCAATTCAGCCAGGGTACGGATCTGAGCGGGGTGCATCGGCAGATTTCCTTTGCAATTATTCGGTCTTCATGTGTTTTAATTGTAATATATACATTTAAAATTTGCAAGACCCCGTTTAAACCTTCAAAATGGTATACTACAGCCGATCTTAAACTGAAACCAATCACCCAATGAGGCAGCCATGACGAGCATGAATCTCCCCACCCGCTTTGATTTTTCTTCTGTAGAAGCCAAATGGAATAAAATCTGGGAAGAAAAAGGCTATTTTCACCCCGAGGTCAATCCTGAGCAAAAACCCTATACGATAGCCTTTCCTCCCCCCAATGTCACCGGCGTTCTGCATATGGGCCATGCCTGCAATGCCACCCTTCAAGATGTTTTGATTCGCTCCCGCAGAATGCAGGGCTGCAATACGCTCTGGATGTTGGGCACCGACCATGCCGGCATTGCCACCCAGATCATGGTCGAGCGCAAAATCAAGAAAGAACTGGGCAAAACCCGCCATGATCTGGGCCGAACTGAATTTCTCAAACATGTCTGGGCCTGGAAAGAAGAACACGGCAACCAGATTATTAACCAAATGCGCCGTCTCGGCGCTTCTGGCGATTATGACCGGGCCCGCTTCACCATGGATGAAGGCTATTCCCGTGCGATTCGCAAGGTCTTTGTGGAATGGTATCAACAGGGCCTGATCTACCGTGGAGAACGCCTGGTGAATTGGGATCCCGTCGGCCAGACCGTACTCAGCGATCTCGAAATTGAACAAAAAGAAGAAAACGGCCAGCTCTTTCATATCCGTTATCCCTTAAGCAGTAATCCTGAAGAATTTCTGACAGTCGCCACGACGCGCCCTGAAACCCTGGTGGGCGATATGGCGGTTGCCGTTCACCCCAAAGATGAGCGCTATCGCCATTTGCTGGGGCAAACCGTGAATCTGCCCTTGACCGATCGCAAAATTCCGATCATTGCCGATGAAATGGTGGAATTTGATTTTGGTTCGGGGGCCGTCAAAATCACCCCCGCCCATGATTTTAATGATTGGGACTGTGGTCAGCGCCATCAGTTGCCCTTGTTACAGGTCATTGGCCAGGATGCCAAAATGAACGAAAACGCGCCTGAAAAATACCAGGGCTTACCCCGTGAAGAGGCACGCAAGGCGATGGTGGCCGATCTTGAAGCCTTGGGGCTTTTAGAAAAAATCGATGCCCATGTCTATATGCCCAGTCGTTCTGAGCGCAGTGGGGCGATAATTGAACCCCTGCCCATGGTGCAATGGTGGGTGAATATGAAGCCTTTGGCAGCTCCCGCGATTGAAGCGATCAAAAATCAAGAGGTGCGCTATACGCCGGATCGCTGGTCTAGAATCACGGTGGAATGGCTTGAGAATATTCGCGATTGGTGCATTTCACGCCAGCTGTGGTGGGGGCATCAGATTCCGGTTTGGTACGATGCAGAAGGCCAGATTGCCTATGTCGGCATGGAAGACCCCAGCCCCGAGGAAATGGCAGCAAAAGGCCTGACCCGTGACGAAGATGTCTTGGATACCTGGTTCAGCTCTGCGCTTTGGACCTTTGCCACCTTGGGCTGGCCTGACCAGACCCCTGAACTGAAGCAATTTCACCCCACCGCAGTGCTTTCCACAGCCAGAGAAATTCTCTACCTTTGGGTTGCCCGCATGATATTTTGCTCGCTTCACTTTTTAGGGGAAATTCCCTTCAAAGATGTTTTGGTGCATGCCACGATTCTGACCAAAGATGGCAAACGCATGAGCAAATCCAAAGGCACAGGCCTGGATCCTCTGCAAATGTTAGACAAATATGGGGCCGATGCCTGTCGTTTCTGGCTGGCAGAAGCCGCCATGAGTGGCCAGGATGTGCGTTTCAGCGATGAGAAGCTTGAAAACGGCCAACATTTTGTCACCAAAATCTGGAATGCCAGCCGCTTTGTCTTGATGAATCTTGAAGACTATGATCCCCAATACAGCTTGGATTTCAGTCAATTGGAACTGGCCGACCGCTGGATTCTCAGCCGTCTGCGCCAGACCGCTGAATCGGTAAGTCAGGCGCTCCAATCCCATTATTTGACCCAGGCCACCAAAGACCTTTACAGTTTTTTCTGGACCGAATTCTGCGATTGGTACCTCGAAATTGCCAAGCCCCGTTTGCAAAACGAGGATCGCAAACAGGTTCAGGCCATTCTGGTGATGTGTTTGGATGCCTCTTTGCGCATGCTTCACCCCTTTATGCCCTTTGTCACCGAAGAGCTTTGGACAGAGGGACTCAAACCGATTTGCCCGAATCTACCGGACAGCCATTTGATCAATGCCCCATGGATAGAGCCTGAGTCTCTGCCCGCTGCGGATGCCGAGGCCGAAGAAAAAATTGGATTGATCATGGAAACCATTCGCGTCATTCGCAATTTGCGCATGGAAGTAGGGGTGCCTGCCAATAAGGAAGCTGAAACCGTGGTTTTGATCAGTGATTCTGAAGCCCACCGCCAATTATTAAGCGAGAATCAACTGGTTCTGGGGCGCATGGGAAAAGTTCAATCCATTCAGGTTCAGCTTGAAGCGGTTGAAATTCCGCAATCTGCCCATGGCGTCAGCCAAGGGGTTCAGGTCATCTTGCCTTTGGCGGGTTTGATTGACCTTGAAAAAGAAAAAGAACGCCTGCAAAAAGAAATTCAAAAACACGAGAAGGATATCAAAGCCTTAAGTGCCCGGCTTGAGAACCCGAATTTTAGATCCAGAGCGCCAGAAGACGTTGTTCAGGAAGTTGAGACCCAATTGAGTACCCTCAGGTTTCAGCAGCAAACCCTGCAAGAGCGCCTTTCACAGCTCTAAATGAAACTCAGTATGACACCATGCAAAAACCGGATTTTGGGCGAGATGGTTAAACGCACTTCTTTTCAGGTTTTGTGCATGTCACAATATGAGTTAATATTAAACAAAATAGTTTGTATGTACAGATAGATATTAAGTTCAGATGGGTAATAAGATTGTGATACTTGGATACTGCTATTTATGACAGTACTGCTGGAAGGCGATTTAGCCTATATATCTCTCTTTAATCTGCTTCAGTTTATCAAATTGGAACAGAAAGACTGTCTGTTTAAAGTAGAGGTCAAGGAAGTCGCACAAGAGGCCTATGTTTATTTTGAAATGGGCAGAATCATGTATGCCCGTTTAAATCGATTGACTGGGCCCGATGCCATGTATCGTTTGATTGGCTGGTGGTCGAGCGGGCATTTTCAGATGACTGAATTAACCCGAGATGAGCTTCCGCTTACCAATATTGAGGTCTCTTTGGATGCCGTACTGATGGAAAGTGCGCGCTATATGGATGAATTTGCCGATTTGCGCGAAGTCTTACCTACCCTTACAAGTGGAGTGCGCATTTCAAGCAATGCGCTGCAAATGGTTCAAGATGGGCGCTTACCCGATTTCACCAAATTGCTTCCGCGCTCGTTTACGGTTGCCCGTTTTTTTGAAATTTGCCCCTATAACCAATGGGACAGTCTCAAATTTTTAAAAGAGATGATTACCCACAAGGCCTTTCAAGTGGGCTCGGGAGAAGATTTGCGCAGCACGGTCATTTTGACGCCGATTGACTCCCTTGAGAGTATTGTCATGGAATTTGTCGGCATTGAAGACAGCCATATCATGATCGAAGAGGTTTTACAGGAACTTGGCTTTGATCGCTTTCAGAAGTTTGGCTTTAACCAACTTTTGTCTGTTTCAGATAAGCTCATGGAGCGTATTGCCCCCCAGATGAAAAATGAAGATGAGGTGCAAGAAGCCATGTATCGTTTGCGTGCAAGGATTACGAGTCTGCTCTGATGTTTACCTATGATATTTATGCCCCCTGGTACGATCTTCAAAATGATATGGATGATGCCGAATTCTATTTGGAGGCCCTGAAAGAATTCGGGGGCCCCGTTCTGGATGCGGGATGTGGTACCGGGCGACTTCTGCTGAATTTTGCCCGCGAAGGCTATGAGACGGCAGGCTTTGATGTGTCTCAGGAAATGCTCAATCGGGCCCGTGAAAAGGTTCAGAAAGAAGCCCCTGAAATTCAAGCCAAAATCGCGCTCAGTTATGCAGATATGCGTGAGTTTCATCTCAATCGAAAATTCAATCTTGCCTTGTTTGGCTGCAATACCTTTCAACATTTGCTCACCAACCAGGATCAGGATCAAGCCTTGCAGTGTATGCGGCAGCATCTCACAGACAATGGCCGTTTGATCCTGCAAACCACCAATGTGCGCTTTCACGAGCACGAACCCGATGTCTTGTATCATCGGGGGCGTGAATTCAATGCCGATACGGGGCAATGGGTAGATGCCTCTTATGTTTACCATTACCATCAACATGTTCAAATTCAGCAGTTTACCTTGCTTTTGGATATTCTGGGCGAAGATGACAGAATTCAACGCAAACAAGTGGTCTTGAATCTGAGATTTACCTATCCGCCTGAACTTGAACGCATTTTAGCCATGAATGGATTTATTCTCGAAGCTTTGTATGGTGATTTTCAGCGGGGGCCTGTGACGCGCGAAAGCCCCTGGATCATCGCTCAGGCGCGAAAACGTCCTTAATGCGCTCCCGCACCTGGGTTTTGCTCAGTCTGCTTTTTTGCAGTTGTACCCAGGAACTCCCTGGCAGACGGGTTCGCAGCCTTGCCGATGGGGCCCATCTCAAATTTGAAGAGAGCTTTCAACGTGCCGTTGAACCACAAAAAGCCTGGCGACCTGGAGGCTTGGCGGTTTCTCAAGAGGGCCTGGTCTTTCTCAGCGATCTCGAAAACAACAGAATTCTCAGAATCACCCCCACTGGCGTGATTCAGGTTTTTGCTGGGGATGGCGAAGAAGGGGACCGTGACGGAGCCGCACTGACTGCGCGTTTTAAAAAACCCAGAGATTTGGTCTTCGACAGAGAAGGCCAGCTTTGGGTCGCAGATTCAGGCAATCAAAAAATCAAACGGATTTCTCCAACTGGGCAGGTCAGTACGTACCCCTGGCCCGAAGCGCTGAAACACATCACCCCCCATGAATTGCTTTTCGATGCCCGTGGTCAGTTCTATGTCATGGACAGTTTAAAAGGTGAACTTTTCAACGCCTCTCAAAATCAAAAGCTGATTCAAACCGGCCCAAACCAATTGCCACGAGCCTTGGCAAACACAGCTTCAGGTGAGTTATTCTATGCAGATCTCGAAGGGATATGGAAACTGAATTTGGATTCGACCCGCACCTTGGCTCGCAGAGTGGATTCTAGTTTGCGCAGGGTGGGAGATCTGATCTCGGATCAGGCCTCGGGTTTCTATTTAACCGATCTCTATTTTCACCGTTTGCTCCATTGGCAGGCAGACACAGGGCTTGAACAGATTGCAGGGGGGCCGTCTGCGGGTGACAAAGAAGGGGCTGGTGCGCTTTTCTCTTTTCCTGAAGCCCTGGCTCTCGGCTCTGGGGGTGAAATTTATTTGGCAGACACCCGCAATCAACGAATTTGTAAAATTGAGAAAGCTCAGGCCAAAGACTGGAAAGTCAGTACTTTTGCGCGCAACGGAACCCAGGGTTTTGGCGAGCGCAAAGATGATCAGGATTTAAGTTTGCCCCATGGGCTGGTCTTTGATGAGCGCAGCCAAAACCTGATTGTTTCAGATTATCTCCATCACCGTCTGCTCAAGATCTCCCTGAAGGGAGAAGCACTGCCCTGGTTTGAGCCCAAAGATACCCAGGGTGAACCGCTGGTTTTGCCTGCCGGTTTGGCCATGGGAAGTGACCACAGCCTGTATATTTCAGGTTCTGGGCGTCACCGGATTCATAAAATCAGCCCGGAGGGCAAGCTCTCTGTTTTGGCGGGTTCAGGCCAGGCGGGCTTGAAAGATGGCTTGGGCAAAGAGGCTCAGTTTTATCTGCCCTTTGGCATCGCCGTGGGCCCTGACCAGAGTGTCTACGTAATCGAACAGGGCAATCATACCCTGCGAAAAATTTCTCCTGCGGGAGAAGTCAGCACCTTGGCAGGGGATGGAACGGCGGGTTTGCGTGATGGCAGAGGCCAGCAGGCGCAATTTAACCATCCTTCAGGTTTGGCCTGGCACCCAGAGGGCTATTTGCTGGTTGCAGATGCCTGGAACCATGCCATAAGACGCGTAACGCTACAGGGAGAGGTCAGTACCGTTTTGGGGGGCATTCAGCCCGGCCAGAAACCCTATTCTGCCCAAGAGGTGCTTGAAAAAGGCTTGTATGTGCCCGAAGGGATTGTGGTCTCCCCAGCGGGCGAAGTCTATATTGCCGACAGTTGGAATCATCGGATAGGCAAATGGAAAGCACCGGGAAAATTTGAAGTGATCGCTGGAAAAGGCAGATATTTAAATTTTGGTGCTGGATTTGCAGATGCCTTGGGCGAACAGGCCCGTTTTAGTCAACCCAAAGCGCTGGCCCTGGGCCCCCAGGGTGCTCTGTTTATCGCAGATACTGCCAATAATCGCATTCGCTGGATAGAACCATGAAAAGGCGCTTGCTTACTTTCGCGGCTTTATTGAGCCTTTTCTCCTGTCAGAACCTGTCTCTCAATGGCAGTTCGCTTGAGCAGGAGAAACGGATCTATCCAAGCTTAAAAGCGCAGCAATTGATGATTGCTGCACCCGATGCGCGCTCGCTTGAAATCCTGACCCGACGCTTAAAAGCCAAGGTACTCGATCGTCTGCAAATTGGCACAAAAGAATGGGTTTTGCTGGGCTTTTCACAGGCTTCACTGCCCGGTTCGCTCGCCGATGATTTAGCCGAAAGCTGGAATCATTCAGACTTGCGCGCGCTCAAGCAGATTCTGCCGGAAGCGCAATGGAAAACCTGGGTTTTGGCAGAAGATATCCGGCGAAACACGGGCTATGCACCTGCCCAGATCCAGGTCAACCAAGAGGCTGAATTGCCAGGCAGTTTGGCCTTCAATGATTTGAGTTCAGGCCTGGGTTCAGCCGATGAAGGCTGGTGGAGAAGAGAAACAGGGGTGGAGCGGGCTTGGCTTTACAGTATTGGAACAGGTGTCAGCGTGGCCTGGATTGACTTGGGTTTCAAGCGCAACCACCCAGAAATTGAGCGACGGATGCGCGTGGGAAGATACAATAACCAAACCCTGGCATGGCGAGCCGTTGAGCCTGCAAATATTGAAAAACCCAATGGGGATCATGGCCTGGCTTCGCTGCTTGTAGGCTTCGCTGAGCGGGACAATGGCATTCCGACCGTGGGGGTGGCTCCCAATGCAGAGGTCATGCCCTTTGTCGCCGGGTCGGTCTGGGAAGTTGCGAAGGCTTTGCTGGCAGCAGCAGCGGAAAAACCCGATTTGATTGGCATGAATTATGCCTTTCCGATGTATCCCGGTTGGGAAAACCTGAAAGAATATGAAGAGTATCTCCCGCTCAAGGAAGCCATTGCAGAGGTCTTGAAACATTCACCGAATTTGCCGCTGATTGTTCCCGCGCATAATTACGGTGAGCCCATTCAAGGCGGGCCCCGTGAGTGGTTTCCGATCAGTTTAAGCAAACAGCCTGAATTTCAACAGTTGATGGGGGTGGGGGGCGTCGAATTCAAAGAGGGCAAAACCCCTGCCGTTTGGTTTAATCCCAATATTCTGACGGGTTATAATTCGCGGGGTTCAAATTATGGAGAAGGTTTGATTTGGGCCCCTTCGACCGCCTTGGATATTGCCAATTCTGACCCCTTGGCCGTCATTCCCAATCAAATGTATGGCACTTCAGCTTCTGCTCCCTTTATGGCGGGTGTTCTGGCTTTGCTCAAATCCCGTTGCCCTCTGCAAACCCCTGTGCAGCTCAAAGATCTTCTGCTGAAAACCGGCAAACCCCTCGATGCCGCCCTGATGTTGAGCAGGGCAGGGGCAACGGTACCCTTTGTACAGGTCGACCTTGCACTTCAGGCCTGTCTCCAGGCCGAGGGCAAGAACCTCAGTCAAAGCCAGGCCCAAACTTTTTCGGGCAAACTCAGTCAAAACAGCCAGGGTGAAAAGATCCTGGTGACCCCGCTTGAAACGCTCAAACTCATGCCCACCCTTTCCAATTTGCAGGCCGGCTGGCCGCATCCCCTGCTCAATCAGCAGGTGCGTGTTCGGGGCTGGAAAAAGCGCCCCGATTCAGAAATCGAGGCGCTTGAGGTTTTGGATCTCGCGTTAGAATAATTTCAGTGAAATTCCGGAAGGAGCATCACGCCAAGAATCATAACAACGAGTACGAATTCCCATCCGTTCATAGCAACGCTCCTTTTCAGTTTTTCTTTTGACTTATTTGCTCAGACGCGATAAAAGCTCAGAAAGTTCCTTCAAGGCAGTTAAAAAAACTTCACTGTGATGATAGTTTCTGCTGCCTTTTCCTTCGAGGGTATGCGTTTGCCCATCAATGCTCAACTCGATTTTTTCAATGCTGCGGCACTCTTTTGTCTGGGGAGCATCCGGGGGAATGGGCTCAGATTCCAAAGCCAATTTGAGCAAATCCTTTTGATTGATAAAGGCGGTCACTGACGCGATTTCTGCCGGGCTTAACTGTTTTGAAGCCTGGGGCGGAGGGCCCGCAACCAGGGTTTGGGCATTTTCGATGGCCCAACTGAAATGGCCATCTGCGCTGAGGGCAAAGCGGGGATAGGATTCCAATCCACATTCCCCCTCCACCAGCACTCTGAGGGGCAGGGCGTAGGTTTCCCGGCCCAAATAGGCGTATTTTTTCTGGAGTGTATTCAAATGATCGATTAACTGATCAAAGGCTTTGAGATAAGCTTGTGAATGACTGAATTTACGCCCATTGCGATCAAAAACCTGGGTCTGGCCTGAAACATTCAGACTTAAGTTCTGAATCGTCCGGCATTCCATGGTTTGGGGGGCATCTTCGGGAACAGGCACTGAGGAGGCTCTGAGCTGACTCAGATTCAAGGATTGAAGCAGATCGTTGAGGGCCAGCAAATCCTGGTTTGAGAGATGTCTGACTTGAACCTGGTTGCTGTTTCCGCCAGCGGATTCAGCATCGGGAAGATAACTGAAGCGTCCGTCGCGGCTGACCTCATAGCGCAATTGGGTTCCCATTTCGCATTCACCCTGGGCCTCGAGTTTTAAAGGCAAACGGTCTTTGTTCTCCCCTTGTGAAATTGGGCTTGGAGAAGCTTGGGGGGAAGATTCCTGTCTGAGATCTTTCAGATATTTTTGCAGTTTTTCGAAGGCCGCAAGGTATTCGTTGCTGTGTGTGAATTTTCGTCCATTGCGGTCAAAACTGCGGGTTTGGCCGTTGACTTGCATTACGACTTGCTCTACGGTTCTGCACTCCTCTGTTTGGGGGGCATTGTCGGGGATGGCCTTTGAAGCGAGATCTTGTTTTACAAGATCTAACTGAGAGAGCAATTTGAGCAGGCTTGATTTTTCGTCCTCAGAGAGCTTGCGTGTTTTGTAGGCTGCAGGGGCCGCACTTGTACCCGGAGTTTCTTCCAGCAGATAGCGAAAGTTGCCATCGGTTCCTACCTCAAAGACTGTTTGGCTGGGCAAATCGCATTCCCCGGTTTGCGTGAGCTTTAAAGGCAAAGCATATTTCGTGGCTGTTTGAGAGATTACGGAGGGATTCAAAATCAGGGAGGGGTTGCAAGCGGTGGTAGGTAAAACCAGCAATCCAAAGCTGGCTGAGAGAATGAGCGCAGAGAGTTTTTTCATGAGAATGCTCCAAAAGGTGATATGATCAGTATCAGCCATTTGTTTACAATTTGTCAACAAATTCTCATGGGATTTCTTTTTCTCTTCCCCCTGTCTGGAGATTCCAATCAAAAAAGGCTGCATTCTTGTGATGCAGCCTTTTTTAAAAGAGCTTATTTTAGCCTACTGAACTGGCAGGATCTTTTCCGTAGGTATATTCAGTTTCAATTTGACCATTGGCCTTGTGTACAATCAGCTGACCCAATTCATGGGAACGGCCCAGAACCCGGCCTGCAGCAACGGCTGCTTCTTTGGTTTTAAAACTGGCAACAGGTTGGGGGTTGCGTTGCAGTTTGATATGCCAGAGGCCTGCTTTTGAATCGGGAACCACATGGTAAATCACGCGGGCAGAGGCCTGAGCTTGCATATAGGCGGCGGGAGCCAGGGCGATGGGGGAAACTTGGCTCTGACAGGCAGTCAGGCCTGAAATCAAAAGCGCTGCGGTGAAAAGTGTGGTGAGTGATTTCATGGGTTAAATATCTCCTGCAAGGGTTCACTTTGGCGTGAACAATTAACTTGTGTAATTAACCTTTATTAACACTATCTTAACTTTTACTTAATCTTATGTCAAGGGCTATTTTTGTTTCATTTTTGCACTTTTTGATCACTTCGACTTAAATTCATCCGTCTGATTAAAGTTTATCTAAGGCGAATAAACTGCTTTGATTTTCTAATCTGAATCCTATGACAGCAATCCGTGAATGGTTTAAAATACGTAAAATTCAGGGGCTTCATGCTTTGATCCGGTGCCTCAGAATTTTGCCTGCCCGCCCTTGGATTGATGGGAAATGGGTTTGGGTGAGACCTTGGTAAACATGTTTTTGCTGCTTTCAAATAATTTCAGAGAAGGAATTCACGATGAAAATTGAGCTTGAGATGATAAAGGAATTTAATGGCCGCATTCATGAGAATGACTTGAATCGTCTGGTGATGAATGCCATGGGACGCGTTGAACTCAATGAACTGGCTGTCAATCGCGATCTGATCAAGAGTATCGACTTTTCTTTTTCAGATGAACTGGATGTAGCCCCTGAAGCCACCGCTCAACAAAAGGTGGGAGTCTGCTGGATTTTTGCTGCCATGAATCTTTTGCGTTATTTTACCCAGAAAAAAATCAACGTGAAGAGTTTTGAGTATTCAGGGCCCTATCTGATGTTTTGGGACAAATTTGAAAAGGCCAATTATTTTCTCGAAAAAATGATTGAGTTTAAGGAGCGGCCCTATGATGACCGCGAGCTTCGCCATTTTTTAGATCAGCCTCTGCCCGATGGGGGAGATTGGTATATGTTTGTCAATCTTGTTAAAAAATATGGCATGGTCCCTGCTTCAGTGATGCAGCATGCCGCCTACTCCAAAGATTCAACGATTCATAACCAGGTGATTGCCAGTAAACTGAGACAATATGCTGCAGAAATCAGGAAAATGGCAAATCAAGGTTCCAGCCTTGAAGAAATTCAAGCCGAACGTAAAAAATTTATTGAAGAACTCTATCGCATCATGGTGGTTTGTTTTGGCACGCCTCCTGAAAGCTTCAATTGGAGCTATAAGAATGAAGACAAAGCGTTTTTTCGTGAAACCAATATCACCCCCCATCAGTTTTTTGAAAAATACGTCAACATGGATTTAGACGAGTATGTCTGTCTCTGGAGTTCTCCGATGCAGGATACACCCTATGAACAGGTCTATTCCGTCGCCCATACCCGCAAGATGGTCGGGGGCCAAAAACATCTGGCTTTGAATCTTCCCTTTGATGATTTCAAAGCCTATGCCTTAAAGAAATTGAAAAACCATGAGCCCGTGCTCTTTTCCTGCGATGTGGGCAAAGACAGTCTGCGCAAAGAAGGGTTGCTTTTGAAGGGCATTTACAATTATGATTTGCTCTTTCAGACGCATTTTGGAATAGATAAACCCCAGCGTTTGGAAATGTGTGAAACCAGCATGACCCATTGTATGCTGATTGTGGGCGTTGATTTGGATTCAGAAGGCCGTTCCGTCAAATGGAAGGTTGAAAACAGTTGGGGCGCAGATGTGGGCAAAAAGGGCTATTTTGTGATGTCAGACGAGTGGTTTGATGACAATGTCTATCAATTGATTGTGCCTAAAAAATATCTGAGTGAAAAAGAACTCCAGATTTTGGAACAGGAACCCGTGATTTTGCCGATCTGGCACCCGATGTTTTAAATTTCAAACCTTCAGTCCTGGTTAGCCAGGACTTTTTTTTTGCCTGTAAGCTAATCTACAAGCATTCTGCCTGCGCCAGGTCATCCAAAAATACAGCTCAGTTTGGGGTTTGCACCCGGGTTTGGGGCAGATAATAGTGGTGCACCTTATCCAAGAGCTGTTTCAAGCCATAGGGGGTGGAAAGAATGCGCACGGGATAGGGCGACAGGGTGTAATGGCTGGTATAGACGTGCCCTCTCTCAGAAAGGGTGTGAAACCTTTGGTTGGTGGGATGGGGTTGGTGCTCAGCCCAGGCATCCAATAAAAAATGCACTTCACAGCCCTGCCCAATCGCCCGGCTTGCAAAGTCTAAATCTTCTCCGCCCCAGCCTTTGATGCGTTCATCAAACCCTTTGAGTCGTTGATAGAGTTTGCGGCTCAGGGCAAAATTGCCGCCCCAGGCCCATTCATGGGGATACTTCAACATATTGGGGGCGGGAATGATCGTGTCCTGGCGGTAATCGACATAGCGTTTATCACACCACTGAATTTCCCGCTCAGGATAGAAGTTGGAGGGTGAGAAAAGCGTGGGCTCATAGCCAAAATAACCGTAGAGGATCCAATGGGGCTTCATCTCCAAAAACAGTGCGTAGGCTTCAAGCGCTTCAGGATTCAAAAGAATGTCAGAATCTATCACCACCAGTGTTTCTGTTTGGAGTTGATGGGCTCCCAGATTGCGTGAAAGCGAGAGACAGCAGTCATTGGGGCGCCAAAGGTAGTGGAGTGGGAAGGGGAACTTCAGCCCTTTGAGGGTCTCTTCTCCCCTTTGAGAACCATCATCGACCACCACTACTTCCAGGGGCAAGATTTTTTGTGCACTTAATGCGCTTAAACAATAACGCAAGTTTTCTTCACGGCCTTCTGAGGTCGTAATCACAACACCGATATTGAACATCTTGTCCTGATTTGCTTTTTCTTCAGCTTAACACAGTGTCAGTCGCCCTGAATTTGATGTAAGTTTTCGCGCCCATATCTGTTAAGATGAGAAAAAAAACAGGAGCATCGGGTATGAAAAAATGGATTTCGGGCTTGGCGGTCTGCTTGATTCTCGCCACTCAATCGGGATGTCTACAGAAAACCATCGCCCTTGAAGACGATCATGCTGAGAAAGCAGCAGCCTATGCTGTTGCCAAATCTTTTATTCAAGAGTTTTCTCAGCTTCATTTAAAAGAAGCCCTGGCCTATGCCACTGTGCCCTTTACCGCAGAGGGAGAAGTCTATAAAACCCAAGAGGCCTTGGAATCTGAGTTCCAGGATGAGTTTGAAAACGAAAAACCTTTGGAAATCAAAATTTTAGCCATGCGTTTCTATACGCTTGAAGATTTGCGTCTGTTTAAAACCCAGGCCTATCAAAGACTGGTGAAAAATGGCTTTGATTCCCACTATATCGTTTTAGCCGAGCTTGAAATCGAAGGGGATGCCGATGTTGGATTTTTGATTCTGAAACGCATGGAGAATGGTGTTTGGAAAATCGCGGGCGTCGATCATTAAAGCGCAAATAAAAAAAGGCTCCCTCAGGAGCCTTTTTTTATGAAAAGATGAGCTTAACGGCGAGTCACTGCCAATTCACCCGCTCTGGCAAGTGCTTTGCTGACATTGACACGACCAAATCCAAATTCTGGATCAAATCCCTTTGCGCCCAAATCATCGGCAGAGGATTCAATTGCCCGTTTGACTTCAGCGGCAGGCAGCCCAGGATATTTGCTGCGAATCAAACCCGCCAAACCTGTTACAAAGGGAGCGGCCATGGAGGTGCCGCTGATTGCACCATATTCTTTTTGACCAATCAAATTGTTATTAAAGGGGAAGGTTGAAAGAATATCTGAACCGGGTGCGCCTACAGAGATCCAGTCGCCGTAGTTCGAAAAACGGGAACGGGCATCTTTGATATCGGTTGAACCGACGGCAATCACACCGGGAACTGCTGCGGGCCAGCTTTTGATATTGCCAGCATCATTGCCCATGGCAACGACGACGACCACATTGCGCGCCATGGCCTGTTTAACAGCGTCTGTAATGGCCTTAGATTCACGGCGTGAACCCAGAGAGAGGTTGATGACCTGCGCTCCATGTTCAACGGCATAGAGCACGCCATTGGCGATTCCTTCTGTGGTGGGAGAAGAGCTGTTGCCAGGGGCAACTTTTACAGCCAGAATACTGCATTCTGGTGCAACACCCGCTACCCCGATTTTGTTATTGGTCAAAGCAGCAGCAATACCTGCTACGTGGGTACCATGGCCGACATAGTCAACAGATTCAGGATTGTTATCAGCAGAGTTATAAGTGCCGATAATCTTTGCTTTTAAATCAGGATGGGTTATGTCTACGCCTGAATCAACAATGCCCAGAATCACTTTTGAATTGCCCAGGTTGACGGCCCAACCGCCCTGCGATTTGGCTACCTGGTGGGAATACTGTTTGGGAAAAAGTGGGTCATTCGGAAAGGCTGCATCATCGGTGGGAAGATCATCAGAGGCTTTCAGTACCTTGGGAAAAGGAACCGTAAAGATGGGTTCGGCATATTCAATGGCTGGATTTTTTTGCAGATCCGCAGCCACTTTTTCGGGATTTTGATTGGCCTGAACAGCCATGACTTCCAGGCCACTGTTTTGTGAACCCACACTGCGGATTCTTTGCAGGCCGATTTGTTGGGCCCCGATTTGTGCACGGCCTGGACGGAATTTGACCAGTACTTTACCGGGTACAATCTGTTCAGCATTTCCTGTGGCAGCACTCATGCTGTTGAGGGTTGCGCGTTGGGGTGTTTGGCTGCTGCCAAGCGGGAGGAGTTGTGGGCTACATGCGGTAATCAGGGTGGTTGTGGCAAGTATCGTCAGCAGTACACGTGAGTTCATGAAATCTCCTGGGTTTTGATTTTGTCTTATAGTGTGGAGGGCCTGAAAAAAGCAGACTCCAAAAGCAATTATCGGAACTTACTTTTGGAGTCTTGCTAAAAATCTTATAAAAAAATTAACCTTTTGTTAACTCGATAATTTCTTTGACGGCGTCGCCCATGGAGGAGCCAACCTTAAAGCCTTTATCTGTCAACATTTCACGGGCCAATTCTTCGTTGGTCCCCGTCAGACGGATGACGATCGGAATATCCAATCCCCCCATATTGTCGAGAGCCGTGATGATACCTTTGGCAACGTCATCGCAGCGGGTAATGCCGCCAAAAATATTGAAGAGAATCCCTTTTACGTTTTTACGTTTCAAAATCTGCATGGCTGCAGTGACTTTGTCAGGGTTGGATGAGCCGCCAATATCCAGGAAGTTGGCGGGTTGCCCGCCAGCATATTTAACGGCATCCATGGTCGCCATGGCCAAGCCTGCACCGTTCACAACACAGCCAATATTGCCATCCAATTCAATATAGGTCAAACCGGCTTTCTTGGCATCCAATTCATTGGGATCCACTTCGGCGGGATCTTGATAGGGCGTCAGATCGGCATGGCGGAAAAGAGCATTGTCGTCAATATCAATTTTCGCATCCCCAGCAATGACTTCTCCCTCAGCGGTTTTAATCAAGGGATTGATTTCAGCGATAGAGCAATCGTGTTGGGTATAGATTTGATAGAGCACTTTGATGAAATTGGCTGCTTCTGCAGGCAGCTCGGCACCAAAAACGACCTGTTTGATTTGATAGTCTGTCAGACCGATATTGGGGTCAATCCAGACTTTCACAATCGCTTCAGGGTGGGTGACTGCCACTTCTTCAATATCAACTCCGCCCATGGAGCTGGCCATCAGAATGGTTTTACGTTCTGTACGATCCAAGGTCAGACCGACATAGTATTCCTTGGCGATATTGATGGCTTCTTCCACCAGGAGCTTACGCACGGGCAAGCCTTTGATGTCCATGCCGAAAAGTTTATCGGCCACTGATTCAGCCTCACTCAGATTGACGACTTTGATTCCGCCTGCTTTGCCGCGGCCACCCACATGTACTTGGGATTTCAGTACGACTTTTTGCAGATTGGGATTGGCTTCGCTCAGTTTCGCGACGGCAGTCTTGACTTCTTCAACTGAAAAAGCCGGGATACCGTGAGGGATACGCAGGCCATGTTTTGCAAATACTTCTTTGGCCTGAAATTCATGCAGTTTCATGTTAGAAAACGAACCACCTTTGCTGTCTTGAAGATCGCACTCAATGTAGCATATTTTTGGAAACAGAGGGGGCGTTCGTCAGCGGGGTTGAGGCCCTTATTTAGATTCTGTATGCAGTTCTGCAATGATTTCATTTTCTCTTTCAGGCGACAGCCCCGTACGGGGCTGGGGCCAGTTCAGAGCGTCATAATAGCTCGAGCTGAGCTGAAAAGAGGAATGAAAGGAATGAAACTCGGTTTTAAAATCCCGCAGCAAGGCTTGGCGCTCAAAGGTTCTTTCAAAGGGCAGGGTTAAAGGCAGATCCTGCCAATAATTCAGCGCATATTTTTGCATCTCGGCCTCACTGATTTTGACCCAGTTTGAAGTTTGATTGGGTTTTGCAGACATCTGGCTGAGCATCTCGGCAAAGGACAGCGGCTCATGTGTCAAGGGCAGATAAATCTTTTCCTGAAATAACTTGGGTTCCAGCGCTTCTTCCAAGAGCGAAGCAAAATCGGGGGCAAAGGTCCAGTGCTGGCGAATTTCAAGCGTATCAGGCACTAGGATTTTTCGCCCCTGCTGAATTCTCCAAAGCCAGTAATAGGCGCGATCTGTTGGATCATAGGGGCCATAAATCAAACCCGGTCTGAAAATCAGAGAATGGAGGTTCGGTGTGTTGAGTAAGACCCTCTCACAGGCCGCCTTGCGTTTTCCATAGCTTTGCAGTTGGGTATCTGTTTCTTCTTCAGGTGAACAGCTGAGTGTGGGGTCTTGGGCCTGAATGGGGTGGCCTGCCTTAAATGATTCCAAATCATAAACGGAGATGCTTGAGATAAAAATATAGCGTGTGGGCTGATACTTCAGGGCCTGAAGAAAGTTACTCAGATTTTGGGGATAATACCCTGAAAAATCGAGGATTATATCCCAGGCCTGCTGACACAGAGGGTGGATGGGAAGCTCATTTCGCTCAGCCTGAATTTTATTAAATCTGGGAAAGAGTTCAGGGTGCGTTTTTCCCCTGTTAAAGAGAGTTATTTCGAGATCTTCTCTGGCTTGCAGCCTTTCAGATAAGAGGCGACCCACAAATTGGGTGCCTCCCAAGATTAAAATTTTGCGCTTCATTCTGCACCTCCAGATTTTCTCAAAGATGGCTGTCCTGCTAGAATACTCTATCCTGATCTGAGAGGCCAACTATGACCCCTGAAGTGTATGCAGAACTCCTTCAAGATGCGCTTTCATTACAAACTGAATTAAGCCAATGGCGGCGTTTTTTACATCAATACCCTGAATTGAGTGGTGATGAAAACGGAACCGCCGCGTTTGTTGCCGGAAAGCTCGAAGAAATGGGGGTAGAGGGCCTGCAAACACATTTTGCCGGGACTGCCGCTGTGATTGCTGAAATTCGGGGGGCACATGCCGGACCGACAGTAGCCTTGCGCGCGGATATGGATGCCCTGCCCATCCTAGAAAAAAACGAGTTCGATTTTGCTTCTCAGAATACAGGGGTAATGCATGCCTGTGGACATGACGCACATACCACTGTTTTGTTGGGGGCAGCCCAACTCCTGATGCAAAATCGTCAGCATTTGCATGGGGTGGTTCGTTTGATCTTTCAACCTGCTGAAGAAGTCATGGATCAGGCTGGCGCTGCCCATCTGGTTCAGGCCGGTGTATTGGATTCTCCTGCGGTTGCTGCGATTTTTGGCCTCCATGTCTATCCCGATCTGCCTGTCGGTGAGGTGGCGACCCGTCCTGGCCCGATGATGGCCTCAGCGGATATCTTTGAGATTCAATTACATGGCAAGGGCACCCACGCTTCCCGGCCGCATCAGGGCATTGACACTGTTTTACTAGCGGCGGAAGTGATCAGCTCTTTGCACCATATTGTCAGTCGCAGAATTGACCCCTTGCATCCGGCAGTGTTGACCATTGGGCGGGTAGAGGGTGGCAAGGCCGACAATGTAATTCCCGATCGGGTGGTTTTGGGGGGAACCGTCAGAACCCTTGACCCTGAGTTGCAAGCACAGATTCCCCATTTAATTGAGAAAACGCTCTGGGGACTATGTGAAGCCTATGGGGGGCGTTTTGAAATGACTTATCAAAAAGGAACGGCCCCGGTTCACAACCACCCTGAGGCCACTGAATTTTGTTTAAGCACCCTGCGAACGCTATTGGGCGATTCAGCTGTTAGGGTTTTGCCTGAACCCAGCATGGGGGGGGAGGATTTTGGCGAATATCTGAAAGGTGTTCCTGGAACCTTCTTTCGCTTAGGCGTTCGCAATCAAGAAAAGGGGATCACGGCACCTCTCCACAGTGCCTATTTTAATCTGGATGAAGGGGCTCTGCCTATTGGGGCTGCTGCGATGGCTGCGCTTGCTCTTCAGTGGTTGGCTCAAGCCCCAGCAGCGGACTGAAATAGGTTTCCAATTGAAGCGTCTGCAGCATTTCACGCAAAAGTGGCGGCGCATGGAGTAGCTTGACCTGCATGCCCTGTCTTAAACATTCGTCGAGAAAACGCAAACCAACGGTATTGACCCGTTTTGCTTTTCGCAAATCCAGGGTGATTTTGTGGGGGCGTTGGGCTTGAACTTCGAGAAGATGCTCAAGCTCTTGGATGGCGTGAAGATTTAAATCTCCTGGCACCTGAATCAGGATTTCAAAACCATTCAGTTGCAGTTCCATTTTTTGAATTCTAAAGCCACCTTTTTTCGAATTTTGAGTGCCAGATCAGAGTAGAGATGAATTTGCTTTAAGGGCGGCTGGCAATGGCATTTCTGTAGGCGCAGATAATCAGATTCTGCGTGGGCCAGCGGAAAGAGCCCTGCAAAAAAAAAGCCCAAGCCTTGAAGTTCCTGGGTGGCCCAAGGGGTCCAGGGAGCTTCGAGAGGCAAATCAATCTGAAGTGTGAGAAATCCTTTCTGAAGTAAATACTCGACTTGTTTTTTCAGGCAGGATTTTAAATCTGCTCCACACTGGGTCAATACCAGCAGGGCATTTTGAAATTTATACCCCAATACAGCTTCAAATTGCGTTTCACTTGCCAAACAGCTTTCGAGCGAGGCCGGAACTTTTTCCTCTTGTAGAATAAAGCCCAATTGATGATAGATTTCGAGCAGTATCTTGCGAAAATGTTTGGGTAAATAGACTTTTCGCAGGGAGGGGATTTCAAAGGGAAAATATTCGATCAAAACAGACAGGCGTTCTTTCTGAACCCCATTAAATCCTTTTGATTGAACACCCGGAAAGGCATTCAGGAGCAGGGCTGTGGAGACAAATTTAAATCTTGAATTGACCCGCTGGCTGGCCGTATGCATGGTGATGGCCTCTGCAAAAACACCCTTTAAGCCTTTGGATTTAGACAATTCCAAGAGTTCCTGCATCATGCGCGTCATCAGCCCTTGGCCACGGTAGGCAGTAGAAACGACAGCTTCAGCGACTTCGCCGATGGCTGAATCTTTCATTTTTAAGACGGCGAAATAGCCGATGGCCAGCCCATTGGGTTGCTGGCAGAGTACGCCAAACTTTTGCTTCTGACGCAAGGCCTGTGCAATTTTTTGCGGATAATATAGTTCTTCTTTGGGGTAGGTGTGGCCATAGGTTCTGAAAATCAGGCGAGAAATACTTTCTGCATCTGAAGGCAAGACCTGTCGTATCAGGGATTCGCTGCTCAGCAGGTCTTGCACTTGAGATTCAGGGAGAAGCGGTTGACTCTTAAATACATGGGGGCTGAGATTTTTCAGCAACCTGAATTCTTTGCCGGAACGCCCCTTGTTGAAGAAGTGAAAATCATCGCTGAAGGCCTGAATCAGATGTAAACCGGAACCTTCGAAATGGTGATTCTGAATGACAGCTTCAGGGTGGTAGGGGTGAAATTTGGGTTCAAAGGGTTCTCCTTTTTCAAGAATGATGATCTCAAGGGCCGTGGGATGCACTTGAAACTGAATTTCCAAATCTTCTGGAGAATCGGATTCCTGAAAACCAAAGAGCACAATATTGGTGAGTAATTCATCCAAGGCCAAAGACCAGCGTTCTGCTTCTTTTGCGCTCAGTCCATGTCCTTGGGCCCAAAAGCAACAAAACTCTACAAGCGGTGCAATGTTTTCACTCAGGCAGGAAACACGTAATTTTTCCATGTTGAAGCCATCCTGATCTCATCATAGGAGAGATCAGGATGGCCTGTCCTTGACCCGGATCAAGCGCGAAACTTATTCAAAAGAGAGATGTTCTTTCAAGCGCTGTGCAGCTGCATTGGTGTCTTCTTGCCAGCGTTGCATAAAACTTGCAAAACTCTCTTTGTCGTAGGTATCTGGCATCCAGGCCTGGAATTTAAACGATTCTGTGCCATTGCTGCTTTTGTAAATATAGACCTGGGGCAACCAAACACTGGTACTGTTGATATCGTTGATCAGATTTAAGAGTTCGTCCCGTTTTTTCAGGCTTTCAGGTTTGATATCAAAGCCCATGATCAAAGAGACCCCGCCTCCAGATTTCAAAACAATAAAATTCCACTCTTTTTCATGGGAGACGGCAATATACGGGTTGTCTGAACTGCTGGTTTCTTTGCTGCTTTTATAGCCCAAATAACCCAAATGCTCAATGATTTGGGGGCTATTGCTGGGCAGCTCCGCTGCCTGGGTGGGTAAAACCAAACCGAGTTGAATGATTGTCAGGGTTATCAGCAGGAATTTGATCATCGGGCGCCTCATTTCAGATGGAGTTAGGACTATCCTAGCTCAGACCCCATCCTTAGGCAAGAATTTCCTGCGGGAAGCAATCCCGAATAAACTGTCCGACTTGATATAATAGACTTAAATCTTGAGGTATAAAGTGGTTTAAAAAATCATGCACATTATAATTGAAGACACTGCAAAAGAAAAAATATCAGCGATGCTCACTTCTGAAAACAAAACGCAAAGCGCTTTGAGAATTCGCATCACAGGCAGAGGAGCCAATGGCTTTCAACATGCCTTATCGCTGGTTGAACCCGGTCATGAAAAAGAGGGCGATCAGGAATTCAAAGTGGGGGATCTGCGGATTCTGTTTGATCCCAAAACGGCTTTGAATATTGATGGCTCTCGGATTGAATTTGTAGACGATATGTATGGCGGGGGGTTTAAGGTTGACAATCCCAATCAACCTGAATGGTCAAACCCGCTTGAGCAAAAAGTTCAGGAATTGATCGATTCTCAGGTGAATCCTTCTTTGGCCATGCATGGCGGGCAGTTGGAGTTGCTGGAGGTCAAAGAGGGGAAAGCCTTTGTGCATTTTGGCGGCGGTTGCCAAGGCTGTGGCATGGCCAATGTAACCTTGAAGCAGGGGGTCGATCAGGTGATTCGGGATGCCATTCCAGAAATTACCCAGGTCATTGATACCACGGATCATGCCCAAGGGGAAAACCCCTATTACCGCGCTTCTGCGCATTGATTCAGGTGCACTATGAATAAGCTTGAACGGGCCAACCGAGTACGTCGCCAGGAAGCGGGTTTGTGCCGCCAATGGAGTTTGGATGATTTTCATCAGGTTTTAAGAGCAGCCTCCGTCACGCGGGCCTATCTGGTCTATGAAAATGGCTTGTTCAGGCTTTCCCATCCCCATCTGCTGAAACCCCTGCAGAGTTTTTTTGAACTCTCTCAGGATTTTTCAAGCCATGAAGGGGTGTTTATTGGCCGTGAGGAGGGCATTGACGCGCTTTTCTTTGCCTTTGTGCATGATACGCGCAGGGGCTTGGCACAAGGGGGCCTGCGCTTTGCGCCCTATACGAATCTGGCAGAGGTCTTGGTCGACGGTCTGCGCCTTTCACAGGGAATGACGCGAAAAAACGCCTTGGCGGGTTTGGATTGGGGGGGCGGCAAGGGCATTATGACCCTTCCTTCTCAGTTTAAACATCCGCGTGAATTCCAGGCAAGCCCTGAACGTCAGGCCTGTTTTGAAGCCTATGGCCGTTTTGTGGCCTCGTTGGGCGGCGTTTATTATACCGCTGAAGACGTGGGCACCAATACCCAGGATATGGCGGCACTCTTAACGCAAAATCGTTTTACCACCTGTATCCCGCCAGAACGTGGGGGCAGTGGCAACCCCTCTCCTTTTACTGCCCGTGGCGTTTTGCGGGCCATGCAGGCTGCTTGGCTTGCGCTCTCTGGCAGCGACAATCTTCGTGGGGTACGGGTCGCCGTTCAGGGCACAGGCAATGTGGGCGCACCTTTGATCCGCGCGCTCGATGATTTGGGGGCCACTGTTCTGATTTCCGAGCTGAATCAGGCCTCCTTGAATGAAATTCTGGCAGAACGCCCCCATCTGGAGGTGATTTCGCCTCCGGATGCAATCTTTGATGCCGAAGCCGATATTTTTGCCCCCTGTGCCATTGGTGCCCAGGTGAATGCCGATACCATTCCCCGTTTAAAGGTGAAATTGGTTTGCGGGGCTGCCAATAATATTCTCAAGGAGCCTGAAGCCGATGCCGAACGATTGCGGCAGCGCAGTATTGGTTTTGTGCCCGATTTTGTCTGCAACCGCATGGGCATTGTGAACTGTGCCGACGAGTGGCAGGGCTATCTCGCAGAAGATGTACAACTCGCGGCAGAACGGGTTTTTCCGGATACCCTGCGTGTGTTTAATTATGCGCAAAGCCGCCACTGTACGGCTACCCAGGCCGCCAATGATCTGGCCGATATGGCTGCCAGTGAATTGCATCCCCTGATGGGACATCGGGGCAGAAGGATTATTGATCACCTGATCATTTCAGGTTGGGCGCAAGGAGATGCCAAGCCCAAAACAGAACGTCGCTTTGAACCGATTTTTGTGCCCGTGCTGGATGAGCCTCCTTTGCGGCTGCAATGGGAGCGAGAGGGTTTCTACGGGGGAGATTTTCCAGTTTTAGCAGCAACTCCGTACTCTACTGCATTTGCTCCATCTTTGGCTGATATTCTCTCTTCCGTGTTATTGGATATAAAATCCCGGGCCCTGCAACTTCACCAGGGAGTCTCTCCCCGCAGGGTTTTGGGAACCGAGCATGGCGGTCTGGCACTTCAGTTGGCCGTTGAGCGCAATTCGCCCTATACGCGTGAAGAATTGGGCCGAACGGAGTTTGTCTCCATGTGTCGGGACCATTATTTCAGAAATGAAGCCAGGGTCAGAGAACAATTGCAAGTCAGCGGCGTGGGCTTTGAACCTCCCCAATGGCTCAGTCCCATGCGCGATTCCGGCAGTTCAACCGTTCAAGCGCTCTATGATTTTTTAAACCGTTCAGGCTTGGTCTATACCCAGGAGTGCATTGCCTATCACAGCCCCACTTCAGGTTCGGTGATGGTGGCCTCAGATTTAAAGCGCTCGAAATTAAAGGTCGATTCACGTTATTTCTATCACCTTGTTTCAGCGTCAGGTAAATCAGCCGATGTCGAAATCTATTTCCTCGAATATCTGCCTGGGGTGGTGGCTTTGGGCGTTCATCCCGAGGGGGCATATGCCGACTGGGTGGGCCAGGAAATTCAGCATCCAATTTATCGACACCCAATCCCCGTGCTGGCCTCTGTTAATTTAAATGCTGAAATCGAATGGATTATTCCCTTGGCGCGCAAAGCGCATGAAAGACTGGCGCGGGAATACGGTCTGAATCCGCAAGTTCAGCTTTTTGATGCCCAGGGTTTGATGTCGGCCCCTGAATTTCAAGCTTTTACGCCCCAGCAGGCCTGTGAAAATATTGTGGAGCGTCTGGCTTCTCGCCTGCGTCAGGAATCCGGCCAATGGGCAGTGGATGCCCTGTATTGCTCCCGTTCAGGCGTCAGGGTTATTCCCCGTTACAGTGAGCAGCGTTTTGTGCGGATTGAGCAGGCGGTGAAAGACTTGAAACGCGCGGTTATGGAAAATGAAATTCGCTTCAGTTCTGAACTCTGGAAAGAGCATGTTTTGAAAATTCTCTCTGGCCTTTCGATCTGGTGTATCTCCAGGCAGTATTGGTGGGGAAATGCCATTCCCAATTCTGAAGATGTCTTTTCGACTTGGTTTTCAATGGCGGCCTGGGTATTACAGGGCGCAGGCTGGCCAGACAATCCCAAGCCAGAGGCAATCGATGAAGTCTTTGTGGATCAGGAACTGCTCTTCCGATGGGTCGTGCCCTCACTTTTGGTGGGCATGATTGTGACAGGTCAGCCCGTATTTAAACATATTTATGTCCATGGTACGCTCCATGTCCAGGAGCGTCATTTACTCCCTTCAGGTCAGGGCTCGGAGCAGGCCTCTGACGAAGAGCGTTTTCAGTTCAAGCGCGTTAAACGGCCCATGAAATACCGTTTGGGCAATATCGTTGAACCCGCGACTTTGGTGCGCCGCTTTGGAGCCGATGCGCTGCGCTTGGGGTTTGTGCTTTCACTCGAATCCTCAGCTCCTGATGTGGTGATGCTTTCAGAGGAGCGCCTCAGACTCGCGCGCAAAGTCCTGTATGAGTTAAATTCAAAATTGAGTGGTTTTTATCAACTGGTCAAAGCTTCGGATCTCCCGGTTGAGCTTTTGCCTTTGGATTGTTACCTGCTGCAAAAAATACCCGATTTGGAAAAATGCGTTAGTGAGGCCTATCAAGCGAATCAATTTGGCTTGATCGGCAAAGAACTGATTACCGCTTCGCGGGAATTGGTGAAATATATCAATACGGTGATCGAGTTGCGGCGGACGAAAAGTCTGGCCTCTGCCCTGTATGTGGTTCAAGTCGTTTTGAGTGCTTACCATCAGCTTTTTTCGCCGCTTTGCCCCTTTTTGTTTCAAAAGTTGTTTAGTTGGAGCCGGGAAAGAGCAGTTCAAACTTCGGCTGTTTTCTCGGAGTCTGATCCGCTATACTCATGGGAAGAAGCATTGCTCCTGGAAAGGGAGATCCCATGAGAAAACTAAAAAATATCCAGGTATTTGCCCTTGCGCTTTTCGTAAGTGCCTGTCAGACTCAAAATCTGTCAAAGCCCCCTTTGCCCAGCAGCTCTCCTCTTCTTTCAGCCAGTGCAGTGCCGAGCCCTTCAGTCTTCCCAGGACTGACCAGCCCCTCGCCAGTGGCCAGTTCTGTTCCTGCGTTTACGCCGAAGCCCGGCAGTCAGGTGACACCCATTCCCCAACTCACCCCCACTCCCCAGCCCAAGCCGACGGCAAGTAGTTTGCTGCCTGCTGGTGCGAGCGTAGACGCCTCCTTGAAAGCTGAAATGGCCCAAATACTTGAAAAACTTTCTCCTGGAATCCAATCCCATGCTCTGGTTTCAGAGATTACCCATGCCCATGCTTTGCAATTGGCCCAGGATTCAAAAAATACACAATTTCAAATTCAAGCGACGTATGATCCTATTTCCCCCTCCGCCTTGCAAATTTTGATGATGCACGCAGGGGTTTTTGCTTCAGACAACCTATTGAATGCTTATTTTTCTGATTCAAACAGCAGCAGTCTGCTCAGCCGCTTCAGCCAACAAATATCAAAATCCATGGGCAATTTACCTTTTACCCATTATGCGCTGGAGGTCATTCGCAAGGATTCTTCCTGGTATGTCAGCCTGGTGCTCTTAACTGAAATCGTGACGCTTAAAGGGCTACAGTTGGAGTATGCCCAGCCCGCGCAACTGAGTCTTCAGGGATCCATCAGGGATGCTCGTTTTCAGACGCCCAGTGGTTTATTGACGCGCCCCGATGGTCAGGTCGAAAGTTTAAATCTCAGCAGTTCGGATTCGCGTTTTGAGTTGCCACTTGATCTTTCCAGCACTGGCTATTACAGCTTTGAAATCAATGTGGTGGGGCCCTATGGGCCTCAGCCTGCCACCAATTTTGTCGTGGCTGTAGGCGTTCCCTATCCCAAACCTGAGAACCAGCCCGTTCCTTCACCTACCCCTTTGCCAGAAATATCTGGCCTGCGTCAATTGCTCTTGAATCTTGTCAATTCCGACCGACAGGCGATGGGGCTCTCTGCCCTGAGTGCAGATCCGCTCTTGGCTCAAGCTGCACAAAATCACTCCGAAGACATGATCAACCAAGGTTATATTGGCCACAATTCGCCGTCAGTTGGTAGCCCCCAGCAGCAGGTAGCTCTGGCGGGAGTTTCGGATTTGGTGGCGCAGAATATTGCCATTAGCCATTCTCCTGAGAATGCGCAGCGCGAATTGATGAGCAGCCCTGGCCACCGCAAAACCCTGATTAAGCCAGAATGGACCCATGTCGGTTTTGGCATTTCCCAGGCCCCAGACGGTTTTTTATATATTACCCAAGATTTTGTTCAACGCAAATTGGTATTGGATCCTTTCCCGGCTTCTATCAAACAGGGTGAAAATATAGTGGTCAAAGGCAAAGCCCTTTCAAGTTCAGGCTATCTGGGTGTCTTTCTGGATGGCACAATCCAAGGAAGCCCCTATAATCTGAGTGCGAATCCTGAATTCAATCTGCCAGTGAACCTGCTCAGTACGGGCAAACATCAACTGCGGATTGGTATCAGCGGCCCGCCTGTGAATAATTCCTATTCCTTTACTTTCTCTAACCTCTGGGATTTTACCGTCAATCCCTAAGCCTAATGTGAAAGTCTGACGCGCGAGCCTTCAGGGTATTTTTGCACTTCAATCCGAAAAGGGAAGAGTGATTTTAAATCATCCACATGGGTGATGACCAGAATACAGGCATAGAGGCCTGCGACTGAATTGATGGCTTCGACCAATCTGCTCTTGCCCTGTTCGTCCTGGCTGCCAAAGCCCTCATCAATCACCAGGGTTTGAAGCTTTGCACCTGCTCTGCGCGCCAGCATTCTTGAAATAGCCAGGCGAATTGCGAAATTGACGCGAAAGGTTTCTCCTGCACTGAAGGTCTCATAACTGCGAGTGCCCATTTCATCGCTGATTAAGATATCCAGGGTTTCGACCAAAGAGTCTTTGGATTTGAGTGATTTCAGGGTCTGAAATTTAATATGCATGCGACCTTCTGTCATTTGACTGAGCAAATCATTGGCCGCGTGTTCTATTTCAGGAATTGCATTTTCAATCACGACGGCCTGAATCCCCTTTTGCCCGAAGATATCCGTCAATTCAGCATAGAGTCGGAATTCCTGGTCTAAATTTTTTTGGGCAAGCAAAGCCTCTTCACGCATCTCAGACTGTAGATTCAGGCTTTGCAGTTCTTTTTCCAAGGCAAAGATTTTGGCATGGTTCTCTTTTTCTTCTGCCAGATAGATATTCAATTGGGTTTTGAGTAGACGGGTTTCACTCTCCGCTGATAAATAGGCTTGCCGGATCTGTTCGGCTTGGGAGAGCTTTTCAAACAATTGGGTCTGTTCTAAAACCAGGCTGGCTTCGGTTTGGGCAATCCGCTCTGACTCTTTGCTGATTTGTCCCCATAACTCCTCTCCGCTGAGCAGGGCTTCCCATTTCTGTTGGTAGATTTTGAGCCTTTGGATTTCATCGCGAATAAACTGCAGATTTTTCACCCACTCAGGCAGGGGTTCCAGTTCATGCTCCAGCCTTGTGATTTGCGCCTTGAGTTCGGGGGCAAAACTTTGCTCCTGGAGTATTGTTTCTAAAAGGCTGGAGGTTTGTGCTTGCTCGGCAATCTGTGCTGTGAGTTGAGCCAGCTCAGTTTCGGCCTGTTCTGCCTCCTTGAATTTCTGCTCTATTCCAGCATATTGGGAGAGGGCTTTGCGCGCCTTTTGGTGCCTTTCTGGCTGATAATCGAGGACCCTTATTTGGGCACTTATTTCTTCTTTTTCGGCCCTTAAGCGCTGCAGTGAGGGGGAATGCTTCAGTGCATCCAGCAGTTGGGCAAGTTCGGCTTCTTTTTCAATCAATTCAGCTTTGCTGGCTTTTAAAGCCTCAAGCGCCTGTTCAATTTGGCCGATTTCTTTTTGAAGGGGATCGCGTTTTTTCAATTCTCTTGTTAGCTGGCTATATTCGGCGCGAAAGGAGAGGATCTGTGCTTCCAGGTCTTCTAACTCCTGTTGCAGTTTTTTTTGCTGCGTTTGGTTTTGATTCAAATCTTGGCTGTATTTTTGCACCAAGAGATTGAGATCCTCAGGGTTCAAGAGGCGTTCACACAAGGGGCAGGCATCGGCTTGGTGGCTTTCCAATTGCTCTTTTTTTTCAGCCAGTAAGAGTTCATTTTCAGCAAGGCTGCGCAGCCGTTCTGTCTTTTGTTCCTTGAATTGATTCTGGGCCTGCCCTGCGGTGGTGATCTCATTTAATTGATGCTGGAGAAGATTCAATGCTTCCATTTCTGAGAGGCGGTCTTGAAGACGGTCTTGAAGGGAAACTTCTGCTTCAAGCTTTTGAGACTGCGCTGCGATATACGCTCTCAGGGCGTGGGCTTGATCCTCCAATTCACGACTGAAGCTTTCCACTTCCTTTGTTTTGTCAAGAAGGCTCTGGCGGAGGAATTGATCCTGGGAAAATTTTTCTTCCCAGGTCTGAAACTCCGTCAGCAGGAGCGTATAGCGCTCCCAATCGGCACGGATTTCTGGTGCCTTGTTCTGTAGGGTTTGCCATTTCTGGGCCTCTTTGCGCAGATACTTGAGGGCCTCCTGCGCTTGATTCAATTTCAGAGAAACAGCATGGGCTTCTGATTGAAATTTTTGTTGTGCCTGGTGTTTTTCAGTTTGAAGTTCCTGAAGCTGAGTGACTTGGGCTTCTAAGGCTGTTTTTTGTTCGGCATAGCTCTGTAGACGTTGGTAACCAGCTTCAATCTGGGGACGTTGTTCGCGCAGTTTCAAGATTCGGGCTTGCTCAATCTGATTTTCCTGCTTGTTTTTTTCAATCAGGCTGAGTTCCTGTTTGAGTTGAACCTGTCTTTGTTCAAAGATTTGCAGTTCAGCATTTTGAAGTTGAAGGCGATTGAATGCTTCAGTCTTTGTTTCCAGAGCGTTTTGACTGGCTTTCAGCTTTTGATTCAGTTCTTTCTCGGCTTCCTGGAGACTGAGGATCTGCTCTTCAACAAAGGGCTTGGCGGTCAATTGGGCCTCCAATTGTTGCAATTGCCCCTGAATGACCTGTTTCTCCTGTTGAAAACGGGTTTTTTTTTCTTTTGCCAAGGCTTGTAATTTTTCATACTGATTTAAATTGAGAATATCTGCAAGCACATCTTTGCGTTCTTTGGCCGAACTGGTGGTAAAGACATCTGCCCGCCCCTGAAGAATAAAGGAGGAATTGATAAACAGGGTATAATCCATACGCAGGGTCTGAATGATCTCTTGCTGCGTCTCTTTGACGCCTTTGCCACTTAAGGAACGAAAACCCTCTTCGCTTTTGACCTGAAATTCGAGGGTATGTTTGCCTGGGCTCTTGCCTTTGGATCTTTGCCGAGAGCGTAATATTCGATAGGTCTTGTTTTCGAGTTCGAAACTGAACTGAACGCTGACTTCGCTCTCTCCCAGTCGAATAATGTCTTCACTGTTTGGGCTGCGAGATTTTTCAAACAGAGCCCAGGTCAAGGCATCTAAAATTGAAGATTTGCCACTGCCATTGGCCCCCGTTAAGCAGGCAATCTGAAAGGGACTGAAATCCAGTTCAAGATGCTCATAGGCCATGAAATTTTTGGCTTCAAGTATGAGGGGAATCATGGGTAAAGTTCGGAGGCCCTGGCTTCGACCACATAGCTCCAACCAATTGAATCCAAGCGGTTAAATGCGATCAAGAGTGTGGGTTGATCTTTTCTTTTGAGTTCGAGATGTCCAAAAGGATGCTGTTTGAGTTCAGAAAGAACTTCAGGGTGGGGATAAGTTGAAAGTTGAAGCTTCTCTGATTTTGACTGCTCAGATTTTTGCGTTTGCACGACAATTTCTCCTGCCTGATTGAGCAGATAAATATTTTCAATCGTTTTCATATCGGGTAAGGCCAGCAATTGACGGGCCCAGGTCTCTAGGACCATTTCAATCCCAGCGACACCTGCCATTTTTCCTGAGGGCAAGAGTATCGGCTGAACACAGGGCAGCAAAATGCCTTGTCCAGAGGCATCGAGATAGGGCTCTCCCCAGAGAGCCTGGGTTTTACCAAGGGCCTGTTTGTACCAGGGTCTTTGACGGGGATCGTAGCTGGGCTTGTAGCCCCCTTTGCCAGGATAAGAGAAATGAAGGCCTGCTTCCAGCCCAATATATGACCAGATCAGAGGTACGCCTTGCTGATCCAAGGCTTTTCGTAGCTGAGCAAGAGAGCTGAGCGGTTTCTGCGGGCTTTGCATAAAAACTTCCTGAAAAACAGGGGTTAGTCCAGCCAATTGCTTGAGAGGACGTTTGACTGCTGATGCTGAAACGCCAGGAGCCAGTTTAAAACCAGCCTGATCGATGCTGATTTCACGTTGATAGAGCGGAGAGAAGTGAAAATCACGGGGCCTGCGTTTGGGATCTGAAAAATCGTCGTTCAAGAAAATCGCTTGGGCCTGGGGATTTTGAAGATTGAGACTGGATTCGGTGGCCGATACCAGTTTGGCAAGCAAGCCCTGCATGCGTAAAAATTCAGAATCAATTTGCTGTGTTTTTCTGGCAATTTCGGTTAAGTGTTTGCTTAAATGCGCTTCCCTCTGCCTCGAAATCTGAAGCGCGTGCTGGCTGCTCCAGGTCGCGGCCAGGGTGATAGTGGAGCTGAGAGCCAAAAATAGCATTACTCCTGCAGCCACCCGATTGCGGTGTTTTTGCAGCGTTCGGAGGGTTTTGCGTAGCTGATTGTCGGGCCGCGCTTCGGTTTCTTCGCCGTGCAGATAACGGCGAAGATCCTGGGCCAAGGCATCTGTGCTGGCATAGCGATCTTTGCTCTTTTTGGCAGTGGCTTTGTGAACAATGGCCTTCAATTCGACGGGAATCTTGATGTGCGGATCAAAGGGGGTAAAGTCTTCAATCTCTGCCTTCAGCACTTTTTTTAATAAATCCATGGCTCCTGTGGCTTTAAAGGCCGGCAAAAGAGTGAGCAATTCATAGAGAATCAAGCCCAAAGCGAATTGATCACTGCGTCCATCCAGTTCTTTGTTCTTGCCTGCTGCCTGCTGTGGCGACATATAGCGGGGCGTGCCGACAATTTGCCCGATTTGTGTCTGTTCACCCAAGAGATCGTCAGAGATGGCTTGCTTCAACTCGATTTGATCGTCTGCATCCTGGTCTTGGAAGAGTTTTGCAATGCCCCAGTCCATGACATAGACTTCTTTGTATTCCCCGATCATGATATTTGCGGGTTTTAAATCCCGATGTATGACCTGTTTGCTATGGGCATAGGCCATTGCATCGCAAACCTTGAGAAAATGGTCTAGCAGGGTTTCCAGACTGTGTTCATCGTCAGGCAGTTTTCCAGCCTTATAGAGTTCCTGGGATTCTTTGATCAGATCCTTGAGGGTTTTGCCTTTGACCATTTTCATGGCATAGGCCAGACTGCCGTCAGGACGGATATCGAGGTTGTAAATGGGCACGATATTGGGATGGTCTAATTGTGCTGTGATTTGTACTTCATTGAGAAAGCGTCTGAGCAGGCCACGATTTTGAGCCATTTCCTGAAGCAATTGCTTATAGGCAATTGTGCGTTGCAGGTTTTTATCCTTGGCCTTGTGCACCAGCCCCATGGCCCCTTGGCCCAAAAGGCCGAGAAAGTCATATTGTTCTGAGAGTTTCAGGTTGGGGCGTTCTCCCATTTGCTGCTCAAGCAGCTGAGATTGGCTGAGCAAATCGATATGGGTGACTTCAATCGGTTCGAGAAGGTGAATTTCCTGGAGGGCTTTGCTGTCTATTTTTTTTTCGGAATAGAGCCAGGCCACGAATTGATCCAGATTGGCTTGGGGAAAATCATGAAAATAGCTCTGATACAAACTGTCCAGAGAGTCAGGAGCTCGATCGCCTAATACGGTTTTTATATCCTGCAGATTCATGAGGCACCTGCCAATTCAAACTCAAAACGCCTCCTTCATGATCAGGAGGCGTTTTATGAGTAGCACAGGCTGGATTCGAACCAGCGACAACTCGGGTATGAACCGAGTGCTCTAACCAACTGAGCTACTGTGCCAAAGTTGAAACTATTATACTCTGGTTTTTTTCAAGAGCAAAGAGGATTCACAAAGACATTCTTTTTCAGCTATGCTGAACCTATGAAATCTGAACGAAAGCCCTACCCTGACGAGCCACTCTACCGAGTTTTATATCAATTAATTTTAGCGGAAAGCTGGGAACATTTACTTTATATTGGCCAAAAGGGCGACCCTGCCTTACTCGAAACCCTGTTTGAAGCCCGTTCGTATTTAAACCGCGCTCAAAAACTGAGCCTGATAGAATCTGATCCTGAAGCATTTAAATACTATCAAAGCCTGGCTGCCACTCAAGAAAATACTGATTTTTATTTGGGTTATTCACAGACTCAGGCCCATTTCCCTTCGCTTGAAAGCCTGTTTGCCTTTTACCGCAGCCAAAAAACGGCCTGGCACCACTACCCAATTGATTTTTGGGCTGAAAAAGCCGCAAAAGAAGCCCAGGAATTTCATTTATCGCAGCAAAAAGGGCAGTTGAGTCGCCTGAGAGAGTTTTCCCCGGCCCCTGATTTCGTGATTTTGGATGGTTCAGAATTTTTCAGCCAGGCGGATTTGATGGCTTGTTCAGAGGCCCGCTTGATTTTACTGATGGGCGTCAGTGCCTATAAAAACTTTGCCAATTTTAAACGGCTCTCCGAAGATCCACGTTTTTATTTGATGTATCAAAATTGGCAAGCGGGTTTTGGCTACGCCCTGTTTAAAAAGCTACCGGCTTTAAAATCTGGTATCAGCGTGGTGATACATACCAAAAATGAAGAAAAAAATATACGTACCTGTTTAGAGAGTGTGACCTGGGCTGATGAACTTCTGGTGATCGATATGTACAGTGATGATACGACCTGTGAAATCGCCAGAGAATATGGTGCAAAAATCATTCCCCATATCCCCGTCACGTTTATTGATCAGGCCCGGAACTTTGCCCTGGCTCAAGTTCAGCATCAGTGGACCTTGGTGCTCGATGCCGATGAGCGGGTCCCTGAGGCTCTGAAAACAGAACTTCGCCATTTGAGCCAAGCAGCTGATTCGGTTGCGGGTTATTGGTTGCCACGCCAAAATTGGTTCTTTGGCGAGTGGATTCAAGATCTTTTTCCCGATTTTCAGATGCGTTTTTTCCGCAGCGGTTCAGGGGCCTGGACGGGTATGATTCACGATTTTGCGCGTATTCAGGGTGAAACGGTTTATCTGCCTGCGAGACCCGAACTGGCCCTGCAACATTATTCATACCATACGGTTCAGGATTTTGCTCAGAAACAGATCTATTATGCACAGCATACGGTCTCTCAGTATCAGGCGCTTGGCGATCAGGTTCAGATTAACAGTGAGACGATACGAAAAGAATTCAGCCAAGATCTTGCCAAACTTCAAAAACGGATCCAAGACCCGCATCTCAGCGATCTCAATTGGTTAACCCAGACACTTTATTTCTTTTCTAATTACCTCACTGGAGCAAGTTTATTAGAGAAATATGGTGAACTATCTAAAAATACTCAAAAAAAATCGATATTAAGCGCATATACCTATTTAAAAAATGGAATTCGTTTTGATTATCCTTTCAAAGAGAGCATTGCCTCAGCGCTTGAAATCTGTGATGAGTTGATTATTTGCTATGCCACCGATTCAGAAGATGAAACCCCGGCTGCGCTTCAGGAATTGGCTTCACAGGAAGCCAAAATTAAGCTTTTTCCTTCTGAAGTCTGGAAGCAAAACAAAGGCCATGAGGGAGAAGTGATTCGTCTTGCGGCTGAAGAAGCCATGGCCTATTGTCAGGGAGAATGGCTCTGGCATGTGCAGGCCGATGAGGTTTACCATGAAACAGATTTAAAAAAATTAAAAGACGTGCTTTTAGCTGCCGATGCCCGTCAAACAGATGCCTATCGCTTTAAGATCCTGCATTTTTATGCAGATTACCAAACCTTGATTTCTGAATCGGCCCAGGAAATTGGCTGGTATCAGCGCTGCATTCGCTTGACACGCAGGGGTAAAACCCAGCATATCAAAGATGCTTGGACGCAAATCCTGGATCCCAAAGCGCCGGGAAAAATCAGAGATCTTGAAATTCGGATTTTTCATTATGGCCATGTGCGAGAACATGAAGCGATGCGGCGCAAGGCCTCGTATATGGAACAGCTTTATGCTCCCTTGCCAGAGGATTTCGAAGTTTGCCCAGAAGGGCGTTTCAGTTATGATCGGGTACCCGAAGCGTATCTTGAAACCTTTCAAGGCAGTCACCCAGTTTGGATGCGTCAACGCATTGCCCGCTCCGCACTGCAGCACTTGGCTTTGTTACCCCGAAAGCCCAAAGTCTTGGTAATTTCACGCCACCACCAAATCAAAAAAGGTTTTGGCATCAGTTTGAAAGAGATCTATGCCAGCGGTGTATTGCACGCGCATTTTGAAATTCATCAATTGGCCTGGCATTACCATGGGCCCGATCAGCTCCAGGATGAAGTATATGTTTATGGTTTGAAAAAAGAAGATCCCTTTGGCTTGCAGCGCTTAAAGCAACTGCTAATCCTGCTTGAGCCCGAAGTGATTCTTCTGCATGCTGATACGCATTTTTTCCCTGTCTATCTCTCAATACTTGAAAACTGGCAAGGGGCTGTGATGGGCTGGTTTCCTGTGGATTATTCCCGTGTGAACAATCCCCGTCCGATTCTGCCCCTCTTGCAGCGCTGTCAAAAAATTCTCAGTCTTTCAGAATTTGGTATCAATCAGCTCAAAAGGAATTATAAGGGGCCCCTGGAAGTTGTTCCCCTGGGGGTCAATACACAATTATTTTATCCTCTTGAATCAGACCAGCAAAAATGGGAATTGAGAAAAGCCTTGGATTGGCCTGAAGAAGCCTTTGTCTTTTTAATGATCGGAAATAATTTTTGGCGCAAAGGCATCGAATACAGTATTGAATCCTTTTTTCAATTCAGGCTGAAATTTCCTGAATTGGCGAAACAGGCCTTTCTCTACCTGCATACTGAGTTTGCTGAATCTTTTCAGGAATTAATTCAGGCCTATGGTTTAGAGCATCATATTCGCATGAGCAAAGGATTTGACCCCTATCGCCAACCTTTTTCTCAAAAAGATTTACTGAAACTCTATCAAGCGAGTGATACACTGATTCTAACTTCTTTGGGAGAAGGTTTTGGAATGCCCCTTTTAGAAGCACAAGCCTGTGGCTTGCCTGTGATCGGCACTGATTTTTCTTCGATTCCAGAAGTCATCGGTCAAGCCGGCCTTTTAATCAATGCTTCTGCCCCGATTTGTGGACAGAGCTCTGATTGTATTGTTTGGCTCAAATTGCCTGATACTGAACATGCAGCGGAAAGAATGGCTGAAATGATGAGCAATGCCAGTTTACGTCAAGAATTCAAGCAAAAAGCCCTGGCCCGAGCCAAACAAATGACTTGGACCCAAACAGCTGAATTGCTGGGGGGAGCTTTAAGCCAGTTGGTTGGTCAGGGAAAGCCCGTTTTTGAATACCAGGAACCCAGGATTCTTTCTGTATGAAAATCAATAAATTTGTCTTGATACAAATTGCTGAAGAGTCTTTTGACGAGGCCTTGTTTATTCCCCGTTTGATTGAACAATTGCCTGCCAATAGTCAGGTCTATTGCCTTTCCAACTCGATTTCCTCAGCCTTTATTTCGAGTATTACAGGTCTTCGCGTATCGATGATGACTGAAAATCAGGAAAACAATCTGCATGATTTTTCAACCATTGTCGTCAACGATGAAATCGACGCCATCATTGTCATGGATTTGTATAAATACCTGGTCACGCCCAAAGATATCAATTTCCTGCCCAATTGGTTGGATGAGTTTTATAAACCGATCTATGCCCTTGATTATTTTAACCTTCTGGAATACCGCGAGCATCAATTGCTATTGAAAGCCAATATTCCGCGTGCCTATGCCGAAGGTGAAGAACCAGAGCCATTGACCATTTCACCTATTTTGCTAAAGCCATTCCCCCCCAATTATCCCCTGGATTTAAGTGGCGAGCAGGAAAAGGTTGTCCCCTGGAATGCTGTAGATTCGATGTTTCAAGTCAGAAAAGAAACGGTAAAGAGCCAAATTCGTGCTTCTTTTCAGATTGATGAAAATGAAAAAATCGTGACCCTCTTGGTGGATCCCCTCTTGTTTTTAAAATCGCTTGAAATATCTGCCCTTGGCTACTATATGGCCTTGATCGAAATTATCGGTTTTTACTTAAGGCAGTTCCCCGAAACCCGCTTTCAATTCCTGATTGTCGGTCTTTTCCCCCCCCAGGAAGAGATGAACGAAATTCAGGATCTCAATTTAAAAATTCGTTATTTCTCGCACCTAACGGCTGACAATTATCTGACCTTGATTGCGGGCAGCGATTTGCTCTTAACCCATACCACCCGCAGCCCCTTGCTTTTGGATGCCATGGTTGCAGAAACCCCTTGTTTGGTTTTGGGAAACAGTGTGATTCAAGAACTATTGGAAGATCAAACCCGTGAATTAAAATCCTTTTTTAGCCCCCATCCCTTTCTCTATGATATGGTTCATCTGATGATGAATCTGAATCAGTGGACTTCCTATCTTCCGATTTTTCAATTTACTGACTATCCCATTCCCTATAAGGAACTTGATTTTCCAGAACCGGGAATGAAATTTCAAGGATTGATTTACCATTTCGCCGATGTCTTTGATGATTTAACCACAGTACCTATCTTTGAAAATCTTTTGTTTAATCCTGAATATATGAATAATTTTAATGAACAGGTAAAATTAGCACTTAAACGCCATGAATCTTTCTTCCTATCTCAAATCATTGCCCGAAACGCTGAAGCTTAAAGAACGATATACTGCCAGTCAGGCAGCATTTAATTCCGTGCTCAGTCGCAAAACTCAAGAAATCCAGATTCAACCTGCCTGGAGTCATCTTCAACCTGAATTTTTTAGAGCCCCAGAGGTCTGGCAACTCAATTCTCCTGATCTCTATCCCTATTACCGGATTCTCTTTTATTCAACCGTTGCATTGATCGTCGCCGTGCTTTTGATTCTCATTGCCTTTATTCAGGGGTTCTTTGTCAATGAAGCGAAACTATTTAATGCTGTAATGACAAACTATGCTTCAAATAATCCAAAATTTCAAGAAAAAGCCCAAGAATACTTAAAAAAGTATCCCCAAGGCAGCTACCATCTTTCCGTTGAGAATATTGTCCAGTCAAGTTCTCAAATTGGCTATCTCGCTGCCTTAAACCAAGCTGAGCATCAACCCAGTTATCCCTTAAAAATGCAGGCTTATCAAAATGTATTGAGTAAATATTCGGCTATTCCAGCAGAAAGAAAACAAAAGCTAGAAATAAAGCTTGCTAAATATACAAAACAAGTTCAAGAATATGAAAATCTTTTAAATAAAGCCAGAACTTATAGTAAAAAAGAATACTTCACTTCCAGCCTGCTTTTACTTTCAAAATTGGTCAAAAAAGGGCCTGTTTATGGCAATTTGTATACTGAAGCTCAGGATTTATTAAACAGTATTTCAATTAAGAAAATTGACTTTTATTTGGTAAAAGGGCAATTGAGAAAAGCCAAAATCGCCTTAAACGATGCCCGCATTTATGGTGTATCCGAGAATGTGCTTACGGATTTAAGCAAAAAGATCAAAAATTTAGAACAGTTAAAACCCTTAAGATAATTGCATCGATGCAATTGGCCCCTCCAGAGAGGGGCCTTGCTTTGTGTTCAATTTATTCAGCTTCTAAAGCGGCGACACGTTGAACCACATCGACAAAACTGTCGGGGTTCAGGGACATCGAATCAATCCCTGCTTTGACCAAAAACAAAGCAAAATCTGGATAATCACTCGGACCTTGGCCACACAAGCCCACTTTAATCCCTGCCTGATGGGCTTTTTCGATGACTGTTTGAATCATAATCTGAACGGCTTCATTGCGCTCATCAAAGAGATTGGCCAGTTTGCCAGAATCGCGATCCACGCCCAAGGTCAATTGGGTTAAATCATTCGAGCCAATCGAAAAACCATCAAAACGGGTGGCAAATTTCTCTGCCAAAATGACATTGGAGGGAACTTCGCACATCATATAGACCTGTAATTCTTCTAATCCCCGTTTCAAGCCATTCTCAGCCAAAACCTCATGGATTTTATCGGCTTCATCTAAGGTTCTGCAAAAGGGAATCATGATGCTGATATTTTTAAAACCCATTTCTTCTCTGACTTTGCGAATGGCCTGGCATTCCAAACTGAAGCCCTGTTTATATTCTTCGCTATAATAACGTGAAGCTCCCCGAAAGCCCAACATCGGATTTTCTTCAATCGGTTCATAGGCTTGCCCACCGATTAGATTGGCATATTCATTGGTTTTAAAGTCTGACATACGCACAATCACCTGGCGAGGATACTGTGAAGCCGCAATTTTTGCCACGCCATATGCCAATTGGTCAATAAAATAGCGCTTTTTATCAGCATAACCGCGCGTCATTTGTTGGATGATTTTGCGGGTTTCATCCTCTTCTAGACTGTCATAATGAACCAGGGCATTGGGATGAATTTTAATCGCATTGTTGATGATAAATTCCATTCGGGCCAGACCAATTCCATCACTGGGTAAACGCCACCACCTGAAAGCCATATCTGGATTGGCAATATTGAGCATAATCCGGGTTTTGGTTCTGGGAATATTCGTGAGCTCCACTTCGTTTTCTTGAAATTGGAGAATGCCATCGTAAACAAATCCTTGATCTCCTTGAGCACAGGAAAGCGTCACCAATTGTTCATGTTTTAAAATACGTGTCGCATTGCCTGTACCCACCACAGCGGGAACCCCCAATTCACGGCTGACAATCGCAGCATGACAGGTTCTTCCGCCTTGATCGGTAATGATCCCTGCGGCTTTGCTCATAATCGGAACCCAGTCGGGATCTGTCATTTCGGTAACCAAAAGCGAACCCGGTACAAATTGCTCAATGTCTTCGACTGAGCGAATCAAACAGACTCTTCCTGTTGCAATCGCATCGCCAATACTCAAGCCCGTAACTATCGGAGCTGCTGCATCCAAGAGCTCATAGGTTTTGAGCATATGGGCTGTCTTTTGCGACTGAACCGTTTCAGGCCGTGCTTGAACAATAAACAATTCACCTGTTTCGCCATCTTTTGCCCATTCAATATCCATGGGGCGATTGTAATGTTTTTCAATCGTATGGGCCCAGCGGGCCAGTTTGAGAATATCCTCTTCGCTCAGGCAGTAACTTGTTTTTTCAGCCAGGGAGGTATCTACAATTTGGGTGGTTCCCACCCCTCCCAAGGCATAGATCATTTTTTTATGCTTATGGCCCATTTTTTTAGAAATCAGGGGGTGTGTCTTTTCTTCCTCTAGAAGCGGTTTAAAGACAATAAATTCATCGGGGGTGACCATGCCCTGAACAACACATTCTCCCAAACCCCAAGCCCCAGTAATCACAATGACTTTTGGAAAACCTGTTTCTGTGTCCAAGGTAAACAAAACCCCAGAACTGGCTTGATCTGAACGTACCATTTTTTGAATGCCGACACTGAGAGAAACCTCGAGATGATCGTATCCCTGTTTTTCGCGGTAAGCGATGGCCCGATCAGTAAACAGTGAGGCATAACATTTTCTGATCGCATCCAGAATCCCCCCCAAACCTGTGATGTTTAAGAAGGTTTCCTGCTGGCCAGCAAAACTGGCATCGGGTAAATCTTCAGCGGTGGCACTGCTGCGCACGGCAACATCGACACTGTCTTGGCCATACTTTTGGCTGAGTTCTTGGTAAGCAGCTTTGACAGCCTGAATAAATTCAGGCCTAAAATCAGTATTCAAAAATAAATTGCGAATGGCTTTGCCTGTTTTTTCCAAAGAAACCTCTTCTTGGCGAAAGGCTTCAATACAGGCTTTCATTTTTGTTTCCAATTGATTGAAGTTTAAAAATTCCTGGTAGGCGGCAACTGTGGTTGCAAATCCATTGGGAACCCTAATATTTTTTTTACTTAAGAGGCGAATCATTTCACCCAAGGATGCATTTTTACCGCCCACTAGGGGTAAATCGTTCAAACTGAGGGTGTCATAAAAACGAATATATGAAGTCATGGTATGCCTCGAGTTGTATTGAGATCTTCTCTATTATACAGTGGGGGAATTTACTTGTTTTTTTATTTTCTTTTTGGCCCTCACGCCGATTTATCCTGTCAAGTGTCCTGTCAAAGATAATCGGCACGCGCTTTTTATTTTATCTCCAATAATAAACATTATTGGAGATGTAGAACCTATGAAAACACTGGGTTTTTACTCTTTAACTACAATAACTTGGCAACGTATCTTAATATATTTCAGGCGGGTCATTTTTTTAACTCCAATAACACGATGGCTGTATTTTTTAGTTTTTGATCAGATTTATTTACTTATCTCTCTTTGGATTACTATTTTTGTTTATTTTTGATTGTATATATCATAACATAGGTTTTTAATGAAAAATAGAGAAAACTAGAGATATAATGTTCTATTATATTTTTTTAATGATTAAATAGTTATTTATGCGTAGATATATCAGTTTAAAATTTTTCTTGGCCCTGCACAAAAGAATTGCATCGATGCAATTCTTTTATCGACCCTATTTTATGCTTTATTTTCAATAATCTGTTGGCTTTATTTTTAATCGAAATACTTTCTAAATATATTTCAATACTATTTTCAGCTTATTTTTAATCTATAGTCATTAAATTGAGTATTTGATATTTTTTGTTTTTTGAGACCCAACTGCTGCTCATTTTTACTCTTTTTCAGATTTTTGAGAGCTCCTCCCACCCCTTACGATGAAAATACACCTTTCATCCAGACACTAAAAAAGCCTCTCTTTTCAGAGAGGCTTTTTTATATCTTCAGTTTTATTACTGAATGAACTTTTATTCAGTAATATATTTTGAGGCAACCCAACCCACTGTTCCCTGGGATGTTTTAATTTGTGACCAAGTTAAACCGTCTGCAGTAACTGTTGCACTTTGTAAAACTTCAATTTCAGTTTGTGCTGGCAGGGTGGTGATTAAGGCTTGGCTGACAGAGGGGCCCGAGCGGAAACTGACACCAGCAGCATTAATTTTTTTGGTTGCTGCACTGCTTGCAGGTAGACTTGAAGCCGGTGTCTGATCGAGAGTTGTCGTTTCAGTTGGGGTGGCTTGCGTATTTTCGGCAATGGGTTGTACTGCAGGCTCTGTTGTTTGCTGAGTTATAAATGAAGCTGAAACCCAGCCCGTTAAACCAGAGGTTGTTTTTATTTTTGACCAAACATACCCCCCTGCATTCTGGCTCTTGTCTTCTAAAATTTCAACTTTTTCATTTTGACTCAAACGGGTAAGCGCAGCTGATTGGGTACTGGCTTCAGAGCGCAAGGCCACTCCATTGCCTGTGATCATACCTTCAGGCACGACAGGGGCAACAGCTTGGTTTGCTGTGCTCACAGTTTCAGTCGCTTCTGTTTTTTGCGGTGTGGTGGAGGCAGGTGTTTCCTGTTGCACTTGTGCAACAGGTTTGGGAGTAAAAATTTCAATGCATTTCATTACGATTGGGGTCAGACAAATCAGACCGACCAGGATGGTCAATAAGAGCATTTTATTCTGATAAAGGGGCATTTCATTGCCTTGCTCTTCAACTGTGGATTCTGGGCTTTCCATAGTATTTACTTCTTCTTCCTGAACCAATTGTGAAATTGTACGCATATTAGATTCTATGACTTCGATATCTTGCTCAGTACTGGCATAACTTAATGCTTGCTTTAATTCTTTTAAAGCCTGACGATAATTTCCTGCCATATAAAATTCGTTTGCACTTTTATGATAATGGGCCAACATATTTGCTGGAGAGGTAGTTTCTTGTGAGATAGGGGGTTGATTCATGCCATCAGGATCCTTTACTGTTTCAATCGCTCAACTTACACTACTATATACAATAGGTAATATAGAGGGGCATGGGAAAGGGTAAGTGTCACAACTTCAGGATAACAAAAGGAAATCTTTTCTGAAAGGCATAGTTTATGCTTCTCAGAAAAATATTTTATCAACATGAAGCATCTTTCTTCCGAAGAATGGATTATTGCCTGTACACTCAAAAAATTAGAACGGGAACAGCGTGTTGAATTGATGATTCAATCCCATGTGATTTTGATACTTTTAAACGAATCTCAACCCCTTGCTCTTTTAAACCGTTGCCCGCATCAAGGTTATCCACTCAGTTCCTCTCGCCTGGATGCTGAACAAAAGATTTTAACCTGTCCTTTTCATGAATGGTCTTTTTCGCTTTTGGATGGCCATTGCCTGCAGAACCAGTCTCAACTTCAGTTTTTTCCACTGAAAGTCGAAGCCGGGATGGTCTGTGTAAAATTAAGCCCTTAAGAATCCGTGTTAAAATTAGTGAGAGTTTAAACAAGCAAAGGTTAACCCATGGGCCTTCTTGAATTTTTATTTGGCAAACCGCGCAGCAAGGAAAATTATCAGCAGAATTTACCCGCTCCTTTGGTAAAATCTGGCAAAGCGCTGACCCGGCAGGCTTCGGTTCTGGATCTTCAGGTCGGAGGCGTGGTTTCCTATGACGGCACCGATTTTATTGTTCGCAACCGCCACGCCTATGAATCCCATGGCTTTGAATGGTTTTCCTTTCACCTGATCGATACGATTTCAGGTCGCAAACTCTGGCTCGATGCCGAAGATGACGATGAACTTGAAATGGGTATCAGCCAGGAGATTGATTTGGAACTGTCTGGCAGTATCCCTTCCCGCCTGAGTTGGCAGGGACAAACCTATCGCCTCGATGAACATGGCTTTGCAAAAGTGCTGATGGAAAGCGAAGACAGCACCCCCAAATATGCCCAGGTGGAATACTGGGACTTTTATTCTTCTGATGAAGAGAGTGCCTTAGGCGTTGAAAAATGGGGGGGGGATCTCGAAGTCAGTTTGTCTCAAGCAATTGAGCCCTATGAAATCACGATTCTCGCGCTCGGACCTGCCGATGCCTAGAATTGTTTTTATTGTAATCTTTATACTGGTTGCAGCGATTCCCTTTCTGCTCTTTGCAGGCTTAAGCAATGCTGGCACGGGTTCAGCTGGGTCTCACAACGGTTATTACCGTCGGGGCTCCTCGTTTTACTTTTTTGACTTTGGCGGCCGAGGCCGTGGCTACAGCAACGGTGGCTTTCAAAGTGGCGGTTTCCGTTTTGGCAAATAAACTTTTTCGGAGGTAAATGTGGAAGAACTTCGCGCGCTTACACCTGGTGTACTCTTGGTTTCTTTAATCTATTCAATTTTGGGTATGATTTTTTTGATGGTGGCCTATAAGGTCTTTGATATCGTCAATGCCCTTGAGTTTACCAAAGAACTCGAAAAAAACAATCAAGCCTTGGGAACTGTGATCGCAGGCTTTTTCATTGCCATCGCTATAATTATCGCAGCGGCAATTCACGGCTGATGAAAAAGCTTCTTTCTTCTCTTCTCTTTGCCTGCAGTCTTTCTCTCGGCTCAGCAGCCCTGGCTGAAGAATCTACCCGTTTGTACCTGCCTCAGAGTGTTCCTTTGCCTGCTGTAGCTTTGGTCGATGATTCCAGTGCATTGGGACTCAATCCGGGGGGGGCTGGCGCAAAAGATTTATTTGAACTGTATCTGAGTAAATCTTTAAACCCCAACAATGCTGGGCAATTCAGTGTTTTTGCAGGCATTCCCAACATGTCCTTTGGGTATCAGCAATTTCAAGCGGGAATCTTGGGTGATTTGCGCCGTTTTTCAATGGGGGTCAGCTACCCCCTTCAAGACTATTTATCACTGGGCCTCTCCTATCACCTAACCCAGGAAATTGCATCTGCCAATTCCAATATTCATTCCTTTGATTTGGGGCTGCAATTTCGTCCCGTCAGCTTTTTATCTTTGGGCCTCAGTGCCCGAAACCTCAACAACCCCCGCGTTCAAGACCGCGAAATCAAGCGTTCCTATGTGGCCGGCGTAGGCGTCCGCCCCTTTGGCAAACGCTTGACCCTGACGGCTGATGCCCAATGGGATGAAGGCGATGATGTCAAACAAATGACCGGTCTTTTTGGGCTGGAATCTGAACCCATTGATGGGATACTACTCAGAGGCTCGATCGATTTAAAAGGTCAGTTCATGCTCGGATTGGGCTTCCAGTTTGATCATTTCAATCTGGGCTATTATCACAGCTTCAACGGAACGCCCAATCAAGACAGCCTGCACCTCAAGGTCACCAATACCACCTTTCATAACGCCATTCAACAAATGGGAAACCATTTCGCCTATATTAACCTTCACCAGGGGCTGATTCTCGACTCCGGCGAACCCACAGGCAATTTTCTGCGTAAAAACCAACCGCTTTCCTATTGGCGTTTTTTGGAACAGCTCAAAGAAGTAGAGACGCTTTCCCGCTATAAGGGCGTCGTGATTGATCTCAGCAGCTTACGCGCTGGCCTGGGTACGATTGAAGAAATTCATGAGGCCTTGCGCAGAGTGCGTTCTGCCGGAAAACAGATTATTGTCTATTTGCGTGAGGGTGGCATGGCCGAACACTACCTGGCCTCGCTGGCGGATAAAATCGTCATGCATCCTTTGGGCAGCTTGCAAATGAAGGGCTTTTCTTATGTCATGCCCCATTATAAAGATCTGCTTGAGCAGGTGGGCGTCAATATCGAGTTTATCAAAGTCGGTGCGTATAAAACCGGTCTTGAATCTTATACCCGCAGCGAGTCCTCTGCCGCCACACTCGAACAATACGGTTCGATCCAAAAAGACGATTTTGATCGCTACCTAGCCAATTTACAAGCCACCCGCCATTTGGATCCAGCTGTGATCGACAAGATTTTTAAAAAATCACTCTTCAATGCCAGTGAAGCCAAGGAAACGGGCTTAATTGATGCGATTGCCTATCAGGATGAAATCCCTGAAATAGCGGCCAATTTGATCCATCAACCCAGCAGTCAGTTTGAAGATATCAGCCGGACCCGCTTTGAAAAAAACGCCTGGGAACCCAGTGATAAAATAGCTGTCGTCTATATCTCTGGCAATATTGTGGAAGGCAACAGTGGACGTGGACTGGTCTTTGGAGAAGAATATGTCGGTTCAAATACCATTGTCGAACAAATTCTGGCTCTGCCCCGAGATCCCCAAGTCAAGGCCCTGGTGGTACGCATCAACAGCCCAGGGGGCTCAGCCCTGGCCTCAGATGAAATTTACAGGGCCATGAAACTCTATAAAAAACTGACCGGCAATCCCGTGATCGTCTCAATGGCAGATGTGGCAGCTTCTGGTGGGTATTGGATTGCCCTGGCGGGGGATCAAATCCTTGCCAATGAAAGCACCATGACGGGAAGTATCGGCATTTATGCTGGAAAAACCAATCTCCACGGCCTGTTCAATCTGCTGGGCGTCAAGCATTCAATTATCAAAACGAATGAGAAAGCCGATGCTGAAGGTGAACACCGCGCCTATAGCGATGATGAACGCCAAATGATTCAAAACAATCTGAGAGAATACTACCGTGTTTTCCTGGAGCGGGTCTCTGAAAATCGCAAACTCGATTTCTCGGTAGTCGAACAGGTCGCCCAAGGTCGGGTCTATACGGGCAAACAGGCCTTGAATATTCACCTAGTCGACAAAATTGGAGGCCTTTCTGAAGCAATTGCCCTGGCCCGCAGCCAGGCAAAAATTCGTACCCAGGGCATACAAATTGAGCATTTGCCTGAAATGGGCAATTTCCTTGCCCAAGCGACCTTGCCTTTAGAGCAGAAAGCCCTCTTGCCTGAAATTCGAGCCTCGGTTGAGCGTTTGTTTCCCTCATCTACGCACGTTCTCGCGATGTTGGAGCCTGAATTTTTCTTAAAATTTTAAGAAATTCAGCTTTCAAGAATCAAGTCACCTATTTTTTTTTATTGGATATAAAACAAGTAAAATCTTTTGGATTCTATACTTGTTTTATATCTTTATTTCTGAAAGTGAATAGATAATGAGGCTTCAATCATTTTTCCTTCTTTCCCTTTCCGCTTTTTTTCTCACAGCATGTATGCAACGCAACGATGCTCTCACCCAAGCCGTTCCTCAAGGCGGCGCGAAATTTCAAACGTCTTCTGAAGCTTGTCCCAGTATGTGTACCGCACGCGGTCTCAATTATCAAAAATTTATTGGGACTTCCATCGGAGATTGTTTTTGTGAACCCCATTAAGCCAGTTTGTCCCGAATCGCTTTGACGATTCGCTGGGATGCTCCTTTTGGCCCGTATCTTTCAGCCTGAACAGTTTGGGCAGCCCTTCGATAGGCGGGTTCTGTCAAAAGGCGGTTCAAAAACCAGGCCACGATCTCAGCATGCGGATCTGTTAGCAAGGTGAGCGCAGGCCCCAAAAGGCGGGTCTGCGCCTCTGCAAATTTTGGCGTGTATTGTAGCCCCTCTCGCCCCCAAGTCAAAATTGGAATGCCTAAGCCTGCGGCCTGCTCATGGGCCGTTCCTGCAAAACCAATCAAGGCTTCAGCCTGGTTTAAGATCGCTCCCCAATAATCTGAAGTATAGAGATAGAGGCGCATTTCCCCTTTTTGATAGCGATCTGTTTTTTCAAGCTCTTGTTGTTGCCAACCGCTTTGCAGCAAAACGGTCTGGATTTCATAGTTTGGAATACCGGGTGCCAGGCTGAGCAAGAAGTCATAGGGCCTCTCCCTGCAAGCTTCCAAATGGTGCACTAAATCGTTAAAATTCGCCACAGCATCCTGCCGACTGCCTGGAGCCAAAGCGATTCTGTTTCGCCCGGGTTGTGGGTGATAATTCCAGTTTTTCAGAGGTTCACAGCGATCCAAGATCGGGTTCCCCAATGCTTCTACCCGCAAGCCTCTTATTTTCAGACCGGCTGCGGTGAGCGCGTCGCGTGGATAGATTCCCAAACTTGCCTGACGCAGCATTTGGCATTGCAGGACATCATAGGTATTTTTTCGACCCTGGGTATAATAATCACTCAAGGCACAGCCCACAAAGGCAAAGGGCAGTTTGCGCTGCCAGGCATAGGTGACGACGACGATATCTCCCACTGCAAGCACCCCATCCAAGGGGGTTTGATTGAGCACCTGACGTGCTTTCAAGAGATGCCCCCCCAAACCGGCCTGAAAATCCTTGAAAAGCTTCAATGGATTTAAATAGGCAAAACCAGCGGAAGGCGGCGAAAACTTGACAGGCAGGCATTCAATCCCCGCCTGCTTGTAAAAATGACCTTCTCCTACCAAGGGCAAAGCCAAAAGGGTATCTTGTGGGGCTTGTGCTTTCCAGGCCTGGGCCAGACTGACGCCAAGTAAATCTTCGCCCATGCCATTGCTGAGCAGGAGCATGCGTCGCTTCATAGGCTACCTGGAAAAAAGTCTTTGACCAGATCCAGATAAGCTGTGCTGTGCACCTTCCCCTCACGAATGCTTAAAGTCTGCTCACGGGGCCATGAAGGCATTTTTTGCCAGGACATGAGGATACGTATCGGTTTTTTTCCTGCCTGCCCACTGACCCGACAGAGGGCGTTTAAATAGAATCCCTGCGCTTGGGCTGCCTGCCTCACCGTGGTTTCTGTCTCTGCTGGCAGGATCAGAGCCAATTGCCCCTGGGGAGTCAACCCGTCTTTCGCAAAGGCGAGAATATCCTTCCAACTCAAATCCAGGCTGGAGCGTCCACGGGCCCGGGCTGGCTCTGGAGAAAGCGTATAGGGTTCAAAATAGGGGGGATTGCTCAGTATCAGATCAAAGGCCCGTTCTGGACGGTAGTCTTGTAATTTGAGCTGCCTGAGCTGAAGTCGCTCTTCCCAAGCTGAAGCTTTAAAATTTTCCTGGGCCTGTTCAGCCGCTTGGGGTTCTGGTTCCAGCGCTTCAATTTGGGCCTGGGGATATTTTTGAGCCTGCATCAGGGCCAAAATCCCTGTCCCCGTGCCAATATCTAAAATGTGTTGGGGCTGCTCAGATTCAACCCAAGAACCCAGCAGCAGAGCGTCTGTCCCCATCGGGATGGGACTGTTCTGCTGCCGAATCCAAAACTGCTTGAGGCGAAAATCAGTGGGCATGCCTGAGTTTAAAGTCTTCCGTAAAGCCAATCAATTGATGCAGAATTCCCGGCTCCATGGCCGAATGGCCTGCATCGGGAACAATCTCAAGCTGGGCTTCTGGCCAGGCCCTGTGCAAATCCCAGGCAGAGCGTACCGGGCAGACCACATCATAGCGTCCATGCACAATATAGCCCGGAATCTGGCGAATTTTATCGACATTTTCCAAAAGATAATTTTTGCTTGGGAAAAAGGAATCATGGATAAAATAATGGCATTCAATTCGCGCGAAAGCCAAGGCAAACTCAGCTTCATCAAAGGCTTCGACCAGGTTTAGATCGGGAATTAATTTAGAAGTCGCGGCTTCCCAGGTACTCCAGACCCGTGCAGCCTGCAACCGTACCTCTGGATCTTCTGAAGTCAGGCGGGCATAATAGGCTTTGACCATGTCATGGCGTTCATTTTCAGGGATCACGGCCAGGTATTTTTCCCAGACATCGGGATAAAGCCAAGAGGCCCCTTCCTGATAAAGCCATTGAATTTCTTCGGGCCGACAGAGAAAGATTCCCCGCAAAATCAAACCACTGGCCCGATCAGGATGGGTAATCGCATAGCTGAGCGCCAGGGTACTGCCCCAGCTGCCCCCAAAGACCAGCCATTTTTCAATGCCCAGTTCCTGGCGCAATTTTTCAATATCTGCCACCAAATCCCAGGTGGTATTCTCTCTTAAATCGGCATGGGGCAAGCTTTTGCCTGCTCCGCGCTGATCAAAGAGAATGATGCGGTAAAATTCAGGGTCAAAAAAGCGGCGGTATTTTTCATTCACCCCGCCCCCAGGCCCGCCATGCAGGAACACGACAGGATAGCCTTCTGGATTGCCACAGGCTTCGTAATACAAACTGTGAGGGTCGGAAACCTTGATAAATCCGGTATGGTAGGGTTCAATTTCAGGAAATAGAATGTTTTTCTGATCTGCTTGTAGAGGTTGCATAGCCGCTCCTGACGATGTTTTTCTGCTTCTCCAGACAGAGAACACTGGCAGTATACAAGCTATTCGCTAATACTGCCGACCCAAACGCATTTTAGAACAAACAACCTATCATTGAGTTGCCAGAGGCATCCTATTTCTTTGCAGGTTCTTGATGGTGCAGGTATTCCTTTCCGGCCTCAATCAGGAGGGCTGTAGTATTGAGCACCCAGTCCTTTTCAGTCTTGGGCCAGTTCTCCCAGCCTTCCGGAAACTGGTGATCGCGAAACATCAGGGTCACATCAGCCAGTGAGACGGCAGGTTCTCCGTCAATCTCCTTCGTATTCGGGCTGTTGGCGAGAAAGGCCATCAGTAGCCCAAATTCACCTGTAGAGCCAATCAAGTTATTTTCCCCGAGGGTCTTGGTAAGCGCTTCAAGCACTTCCCGATCCGCCGCATCATCCTGGCGATGTGCAATCTTCTGCAGTATCGCTGGCCCAGTCTTAGCAACGAAATTACCCAGGTCAGCCAAGAGCAGCCCGGCAGCCTTTCCGCTGAAGACCTTCGAATCTGGGTCACGGAGAAGATTTTCTGCAATGAAATGGGCGATGTCGGAGCGCTTCAGGTAGCCATCCTTGGCCCGCATCGCCAGGCGGTCAAATTCAGAGGGGCTAAATCTCCCGGTATTCAGACGCGAGGGATCCCCCTGTAGAATGCCACTGTGACCAGGGTGCGAGCCCTGAGAGCCAGGAAAATCAAGGCTGAACAAGCTCGGCGGTAGCGGTGAATCCAGCGCGCCCGATTTGCTCAGCATCTTCGAATGGTTGCCTTTAGCGAAAAGCTCAAGCAAATTTCCCAGGTTGCCGCCGCCGCTGTTACCAAGGGCCACGACATCAGAGATGTCGGCAAGCGGCTGCTCTTCAGTATTGCGAACGGGCAGCGCACCTCCTGAGACCGCAGAACCTATAAATGGACAGGTTGCTTTCTTGGTAGCGATCGACTCTAACTGCTCGCTGCTTAAAGAGAGGACCTGCGTAAGCACATCTTCCGTTGCAAGCAAGCCTTCTCCCAAGGCCGGATGTGCTTTGTCATCCAGATCCTGAATGGTAGCAGGAGCCTCAAGTCCAGCAATTTTCAAGCTGGACTTGGGCACAGACCCCTGCTTTAAGGCATTGAGATCCAGTGATTTCCCGTCAAGGACATAGCCTTCACCTTTGGCTGAAACTAAAATTCGGTCTTTGCCATCGTTCGGCTTTGGAGCCTGACGATGGTCTTCGGGGGTAGCTTTGCGAACATTTCCATCTAAGGGTTCTTCGTTATTAAAGCGAAAGGAAGGGATTGAGGGCATAAGAAACTCCTATTTACAAATGCACAAACTGCATTAAATTTTAATCATATTTTATCTCGAAATATCTAAATTTTTGAAACAAAACTTGTGCACTTTTTTATAGCGTATTTTTTGTAGCTTAGGGCAGGCCCCCTGTAAAGCCTGGAGCACCTGTCTAAAATTACCACTTTACATCAAAGTGATTTCTCTGATAGCAATGAGGATAATTTTTGAGTATGTCCAAGCTCTGAAAAGAGTCTCAAAGAACGGGTTTAATCCCCATATCGCTCTGTTCTAAGTCTCGAAAGCATTCTCAGACGCTGTGATTTGTTCTGCAATAGCTTGAATTTTTTCAATAGAGACATAGTGTTGACGATTTTTATGCCAGCTCAAAATTCCCTGATAAAACACCTTATTACAACGTTGAAGAATTTGCATTTCATGATCTGCAACCCTATCTGCTACGGCTGCTTCGTGGGTAAGAATAGAGCCTTCACCAGCCATAGCCAATTTACGGCAAATACAAATAGTGTTGACAATCAAGCGAGTCAAAGGATACTCATGCTCCAAGGTTTCACCCAGGGTATAATCGTATTTGCGGTCTTTTAACATTCGAACAAAGGGAAAAACATGTTCATCATTAAAGGCTATCAGACCTTTTTGCTCTCCTTTGTAGCAATCTGCGGCCAATACAGCAGGAGAAGAAAACAGTTCGTAATTTTCGACTTCTTCAATGTTCAAGCGATGATAGCCCAGAGCAATGCTATTGGGCTGCTCAATTAAAGCCGCTGCCAATTGATGCTGAAGCACCCAATGGGATTTGATTTCAATTTCAGGAAACGCCGCAAGCAAAGCCAACAAAAACTGGCTGGTAAACAAATTGCAATCCCAGCCATTGCTCAAATAAAGGCGCAGGGTCTTCGCTTCTCCCTTTTGGGTGAATTGCTGCATCGCAGACATCGTCTGATCCAGGGTCTTAAAAAATTGTGGCAAAGCATGGTTTAAACGTTGTCCAGCTTCCGTAATCACCAAGCCCTGCGCTTGTCGTTCAAAGAGTTGAACATTTAATTTTTCTTCCAATTGTGCAATTTGGTAACTTAAAGCCTGCTGGGTATAATTCAGAGCTTCGGCAGCACGCGAAATATTCAATTGCTTGACCAATTCTTGAAAACTGATCAGGGCGTCTAAATTCACATCGCTCATATCAGATCCTCACGTTGAAAATGCCATTGTGCCAACTGCTCAGCAGATAAAACCTGAGCGTTCAAATGGGAATGATAAGCCAACAAAAGTGCTGGGCGCACCCTTAAAGTCTGAGGCGGCTCTGCAACCACAGCCAATTTGCCTTGACTTTGCTCTTTTTGAGTAATGCTGGCGGGTAAAAAAGCAGCCAAGGCCATGTGTTGACACATGTACTTTAAAATATCCACATTGGGCACAATGATTTTAACCTGACGGGGATAGGCTGTTTGGTTCCAAAGCGGAAAGGGAGCTTGCAAAGCCAATGAGGACTCAATTTCACCATAGAGATAATCCGACCAATGCCCCCCCCTGTATTGGGGATGTGAAACAATTTGAAAAGGTTCTTCAGGCCCCAGATAGAGTTCAAACTCTCGTCCTGAGATATAGGGCATCACCCGTTCTCCATTGAGCGAATAAGTGGTCAATACCACATCCAATAATTGTGATTGAAAGGCATCCAATAAAATATGCCAATCTCGATTGAATCCCTGTACATTAAGCAGGTACTGGGGATGCAATACACGCAGAGCAGAAACCAAAGGCAATAAAATACTTCGGCCCCAAAAATCAGACCAACCGAAGCGTATTTCGGCAGGATAAACATTATTGGATACTTGGTTAATTTTGGAAACTCCGATCAGCAGTTCCAAAGCCTGACGTTTGAAGTACTCGCCAGCATCGGTCAATTCACTCAGTTGATTATTAAACAGGGCAACGCCCAATTGTTTTTCCAATTGACGCATGTTTTTTTGTAAGGTCACAGGGGTTACGTTAAGGCTCTCAGCAGCCTGTGAAACATTCAGACAATCGGCCAGCACAGAAAAAAAGTACAGCCATTGTATTTTCATTTTTTAAGCGTATCCTAACAGCAAGAGTAACGGAACGAATAAATCAAGCCCTGCGGATCCAGCACTGAATTGAGTTTATCATAGCGTATATGCTCCCCAAAACGCTTGCTCCTGTAAACACTCCAATCGCCTGTTTAGACACGTTTCAGAGGGTCTCAAACGAAGTTTCTAATCTGCCGTGTTTCTATTTTCACTGAGTTCCCCGCAGAGATTGACCTGCATCAGTTCACGGGTACGCTCCGGGCTATAGCCCACAGTCAAGAGGTAATAGAGTTTGGCCAAGGCCGCTTCTGCGGTCATATCCCCGCCGCCAATCACCCCCACCTCAGCCAAAGCGCGACCGGCTGCATAACTGGTAATTTCAACACCGCCCTTCAGACATTGGGTAACATCGACAATCACCACGCCCCGTTCTGTAGCTTCTGCCAGAACGCGGAGAAAATCGGGGTCACGGGCGGGGCCATTGCCCAGCCCATAGGCCTCTAAAATCAAACCCTGCAAAGGCGGCTGCAGCATATTTTCAAGCACCTGGGCCGAGATGCCGGGAAAGAGGCGCAAAGCCCCCACGGTGGCTTTATTCAGGGCCTGCACATGCAAATTGGGGGGTGTCACCGGCACCGGCCGAATTTCAGGCCAGCGAATCTCGATTTCAATACCGGCAGTACCCAAGAGCGGGTAATTGGGGGAGGCAAAAGCTTGAAACCCCTTGGCATCAACTTTAACGGCCCGACAGCCGCGCAAGAGTTTCCCGCCAAAGAAGAGACAGACTTCTGGAATCGCATATTGCGATGCGATCAGCAGCGAGGTGATCAGATTATCGCGGGCATCATTGCGAATTTCACAGAGCGGAATTTGCGAACCCGTCAAAAGAACAGGCTTGCGCAATCCCTGCAACATAAAGGGCAGAGCCGAAGCGGTATAGGCCATCGTATCGGTTCCGTGCAGCACGATAAAGCCATCGTAATCGTCATAATGGCTGGCGATATCCTCGGCAATTACCAGCCAGTCATCAGGGTGCATATTGGCTGAATCGAGCAGATTCGGGTATTCGTGGATTTCAAATTCTGGCATGCCCGCCTGATTAAACATCGGCATAAGTTCCATTTGGGCCTGAAGATAACCGGGCTCGGGACGATAGCCCTGGGGGGTATTCATCATGCCGATCGTGCCGCCATTATAGGCAATATAAATCCGTTTCATCAGGCCTGAGTGCCTGATTCACGCAACTTGAGTAAATCTGAAAGAATACCTTCAAAATATTTTTTATCTTTGGCATGGGTCAAGAGCTCTGTCGCTGATTCCAGGGGAACCCACCGCGCTTCAGGATTATCTGGGTCTTGAGGTTTGAGTTCTTCCTGTTCAGTGGTAAAGAGGTACATATAGATGGTTTTAACTTCCCCCCTGTCCTCTGTTCCCTCAGAATTCAGTGCAGTGCGCTGATAAGATGGCAAAGGCCGGTTTAAGCGCAGAAATTCAATCCCGGATTCTTCAAAGATTTCCCTTTGAGCAGTCACGGCAGGCTCTTCTCCCACCTCAATTTTACCCTTGGGCAAAGACCAGGAGGTGCCTTTTTGACTCACGATCAGCACCTCCCCTTTGCTATTGAGAACCACGCCCCCAGAAGAATAGGTATGCGCAATCGGCGTGGGTTGAGGAACCGCTTTCGGTTTTTCTGCTTCTGGTTCTTCCAACAGCACAGTTGGATCTAGAATACTGAGTTTACGGGTCAAGGCCTGGTGGCGTTCTTCCAAGTTTTTATGCGCCAGATTAAGTTGTTCAAGCTCTTCCTGTTGCTTGTTTTTTTCAGCCTGTAAATCAGCATAGCGCTTCGCATTGACAATCGCAATCGCTGCCTGATCAGCCAAATAATCAAAGAGAAACTGATCCACATCGGTAAAATTATTCATGAGCTGTTTTGCATCGGCATAAAACAACCCAATTACGCGTTCTCTCAGCATCAGGGGGGCACACATCGCCGAATAGATTTTCTGCGACATCATGCTTTCACTGTGACCTAAAACCTGGGGATTGTCTGAATTAAGACGTACAATCGTATGCTTTTCACTCAAAGCGTCTTTGAGAATCGAGTGGCTGATATCCGCCTGGCCGGATTCCGCTTTTTCCTTATCAATACGGTAGGTGGTCGCGTATTTCCAGAGGATCTTCTCATGCGTATCTGTCAGCACAATAAACCCTCTTTCTGCGCCAATTAGCCCCAAACCTTCCTTGAGAATATTGAGCAGAATCATGTCCAGATTGTTGAGGGTGAGAATGGATTGCGTTACTTTTTTCAGGCGCATCAGATCATCTTTGTGGATAAAGTGCCTTTGCATATCCATCATGGTGTTTTGGCGGGGATCGGGCCCTGTTTCTTCGCTATAGACCAAATGAATATCGCTGGAGATTTGAATCCGATCATTCACTTCAAGTTGTTTTTGTTTGACCCTGACACCATTCACAAAGACATAATTGGTAGAGTTGAGATCCTGAACCGTATAATGCCCGTTTTCAAGAAATATCCGGGCATGGTTGCGTGAAACCTTGGGGTGATCAAATACAAGATCATTGTCTTTGCTTCTCCCAATCGACAGCACAGGCTTGTCCATGGGATATTTTTTGACAATATCATTGCCTTTTAGGTGTGTTAAGAATTTCATCAGTGGATCATCTGACTCTCAGGAATTTTAACGCCTATTGTACACAATCCTGAGCCTGAAAGGAATCCCGCAGAAATTTAAAGCAGAGCGCGTGGGCCGTCAATCATGCCATTGCCAAACTGCTCATCAAAACCAGGCGCACCCAAGTCAATCGCAGTGCCCTCCAAACGGGTTTTGATCTGGGCGGGGGTCAGCTGGGGGTGACGGCTGCGAATCAAGCCGACCAAACCAGCCACAATCGGGGCCGCCATGGAGGTGCCATCCATAAAATCGTATTGGGTCTGATACCCTTCATTTTGGGTCATATAGACAGAAGTCTGAGGCATGGTAGAAAGAATCTGAACGCCTGGAGCAACCACAGACACCCAAGAGCCAAAATTTGAAAAACCAGCCAATTGGCGGGAATTGTCGACAGCGCCCACTGAAATCACACCGGGAATGGCTGCCGGATAGCGCAGTTCATTGGTGGATTCATTGCCTGCGGCCACCACCACGGGCACATTGCGGGAAAAAGCATAGCGAACAGCCCGTTCGAGGGTAGGATCTGACTGAGGACCACCCAAACTCATATTAATCACCTGGGCGCCATGATCGACAGCCCAGACAATGCCAATCGCAACATCGAAAGCATTGCCTGCCCCTTCGGCATCCAATGCTTTAACGGGCATCAGTTTACAACGGGGGCAGGTTCCAGAGACCCCTTCACGGTTATCACCCACAGCAGCGGCAATGCCTGAGGCATGGGTGCCATGGCCATTGTCATCCTGAGGAGGGGTTTGACCTTGAGAGAGCACATTGTAACCAGAGACAAGATTGGCACGCAGATCCGGGTGAGAAAGATCTGCGCCACTGTCAATCACCGCGATAATCACACGGGGATCGCCCAGGGAGAGATCCCAGGCCTTGCCCATGCCGATAATCCCCAACCCCTTCTGTTCAGAAGAGCGGGGGTCGTTGACTGTAAATTTATTGGTATATACCGGGTTGGGCCCCGCATATTGCACATAAGGATCCTGTTTCAGAGAGTTCATCACCTGGGCAGTGGCCATGGCAGGATTCAATTGTTGGTAAAGCGCTTCGCCCATGGGCGAAACTTTCAGCAGGCGCAGGCCATGGGCCTGAGCAAACTGTTGCAAAAGCGTGGGATGGGTGCGGGTTTTAAAACTGACAATGACTTGGCCTGGCACATACTGGGCACGGGCAGCGCTCGCACGGTTGAGACGGGAGACAGCAGCAGTGGGAAGCGTATTGGAAGGCGCTGAAAGCGTCAATTCAGGAGCCATGCGGCCACAGGCCACCAGGCTGATTCCCGCCAAAGCGGCTGTCATCGTTTTTTTGAAGTTCTGCATGAGCTGTTTTTTCATTGTCATCTTATTCTCTCTTCACGCCAGTGCTTATGCAAAGATTATAGCCTGAAAAGCGCTAAAACTTTCGAACCCTTAAAAAGAATATTACTATTTCTTATCTTCGAGATAAAGAACGGGAGGCACGTAAAGCACTTAAAGCGGCAGAAGGGGCTGCAGGATCCGCAGGAGGCTGCGCTGGATTCATGCCTGCAGCCAGGGCTTGAAGAGAGGCATCAATCTGAATGCGCCCCGAACCGAAGAGACGGGCATCGCCAACCGGCTTCGCAGTCCGGGTTATCAATTCTTTGACCTGTTCTGCTTTTAAGCCAGGATTCATGCTTAAAAGCAAAGCGGCCTGAGCTGTTACAATCGGACAGGCCATCGAGGTACCGCTCATGGCAGAGTAAAATACATCAATACCATTCTGTGACATGGCATTGGTCAAATAGGTCGGCGTGGTCGACATAATATCGACACCAGGGGCCATGACATCAATCCGCTCATCGTGGTTGGTGAAATCCGCGAGCCAGTCTTTGCTATCGGTTGCGCCCACCGCCAGAACACCGGGAAGATTGGCAGGGAAACCGGTATGGGTAAAAGAGTTTCCAGCAGCCGCTACAATCAAAACTCCCTTAGACTGCGCATATTCAATCGCAAGTTGAATCGGCTTGCTTTGATCGCCCCCCCCTAAACTGAGATTGATCACCCGCGCCCCTTTGTCAGTGGCATAGGTAATTCCTTGGGCAATCGCAAAAGCTGAACCCCAGCCTTCCTGGTTCAAGGCTTTGATATTCAAAACCTTAACCATCGGCGCAATCCCAGCCACACCGGTCTGGTTATCTGCTAAAGCAGCGATGATACCCGCTACATGGGTGCCATGGCCCAACTGGTCGAGGGGATCATCATCAACCGTATCGGGAGAGCCGATGCCATTGGGGCCAGAAACATCTTCGGCCATGAAGTCCATGCCATTGATAATTTGTCCTTTCAAATCAGGGTGACGGTAATCTACCCCGCTATCGACCACAGCCACCAGGATTTCCTGTTTACTGCGCATCAGCCCCCACGCTTGGGGAATTCCGATTTTGGGCAAAGCCCACTGCAAAGGATAAAAGGCATCAGAAAGAGGAGCTGCTGCAGTCGACTGTCTGAAAACAGGAACCTGAGGAGCAGCCAAGGCAGTATAGCGTGGGTTACGGGCGACACTTGCCACTTCAGGAAGGCTTTTCAATTTTGAAACCGCTTGATCACTCTGGGCCTGAGACTGAAATTTCAAAAGCGCGAATTTGTCTCCTTGAATGGTCAGAGGCTGGGCATGGGTTAAACCGGGCAGAACAGGAGTCTGTTGGGCTTGGGTGGCAAAACCACTGCGGTACTCGACCACTACTTCAGCGGGAAGAAATGGAGACTGCTTTTTCGTGACCCACTTGGCCTGAACACGGGCAGGGGCAACCTGACGGGTCGGAATCGCAGACAAAGGCGCTTGAAGACCGGAAGAACAGGCTGTCAAAACCAGAAAAGAAGCTGAAATGGTTGAAGCTGAAAAAAGCTTTGATTTCATAAAAAGAAGACTCCGACTACGCTTTTGATAAAAATCATATCGGAAAAAAAACCAAAGAGATTGCTTAGACTAAACAAAACTTAGAAAAAAGTTAGTCATTACTTAATAACTTAATATTTTGTAATATTTATCAGAGACCCAATTGACTTGCAAACTATTAATTGTTAAGATTTGTATATCAGGTAAAGTTAAGTTTTGTAAACAAAAATTTAGTTTTACAAAGGGAGAGGAACAAGGAAATGAAAAACAGTGTGATTCGCAAAAGACAAAAAGGTTTAACTTTGATTGAAATGCTGACCGCCACGAGCATTCTCATGACAGTCAGTTTGGGCATGGCAACATTTATCCCTGCCAGTTTTAAGAACAATGATCGCAACAAACGTCAAATCGTCAGCACCCAGATCATTAACCAGGTCATGGAAGAAATCAACCGCCAGGAATTTAATACCATCAATGCAGGTACAGAACCCGAAAGGGCTCAGAATGAACCCCTGATTACCGTTCTGGATACCCGAGGCAATGATGTAAGTATAGACACCACAGTTTCACCGCCCCTGGTCACAGGCAATACCATCAGCATGGGTGACAGCTCAAACCCTTTGACCTATCCGCGCCTGATCAGCATGAACAACGTCAACTACCGTGTCGATCTGCTGGTTCAAAAAGGACCTTTTGATCAAATTGCAAGTCTTTCACCAGCCCAAAGCGATAACAAACTTTCAGATTTTCTGGTGCCTCCCGCCCTGGCCGGCAACAATGCGAGTCTCTCAATCCAAATGACGCCATCCACGGCTATCGGTTATAAAAATACCACTCCCTTCCAATTCAGCAGCAGTTGCTCAGGTTGCCCTCCCGAAAGATTCCGTCAATACAATTGGAATTTTGGCGTCGGCGAAGGCAATAATTCTGGAGATGCGGCCCCAGTCAAAACCTTCAGTGTCCCAGGCAGCAACAAAGAAGTCTTTCTCACGATTACAGACACAAGAGACCCCAGTTGGGCCGTCAGCACCCGCAGATATCTCACCATCAAAGAATCGGCTGTTACGGTAGAAGTTATTCCCAATGCGCCAGAAACCGGAGAAACCGTCACGTTCAGAGCCACCTGCAGTACAGACAACAATATGGATTGCGGCAGCAGCCCTCAGTTTGTCTGGACCTTTGGAGATGGACAATCCCAAACCGGCCAAACCGTGACCCACGTCTATCAGGAATCGGGAAACTATACCCCCGCAGTGACAGTGACAGGGGGAGCAGATCCCACAGCCAGTCAACCCATCAGCGTCTCTCCGGCAGGCGGTCGCCAGGCAATTATCAATCTCAATCCAGGAAGCACAGGGATCGCAGGGCCCTTAGATAATTCGGAAACCACAAATTTTCAATTTGAAACCACCAGCCGACATCTGGCAGATACTGGTGCCAGCGCAGTAGTTTACAAACTCAATTTTGGCGATGGAAGTCCAGAAGTGGAATTGAGAGACGAAAACCCCAATGATAGCAGCTTTCCCTCCAGCAACCACCGCTATCTGTTGGGAGGAGACTATAAGGTCAGCATGACAGCCACCCCCGTCGGCGGCACAGATACCAGTCCAGTCATAACCAGCACCACCGTTCACGCCCAATCCAAAGTCGAAATTCTGACCTCAACCACCACCGTCAATGTCGGTCAACAGATTCGCTTTGACACCACTGCCTTGGGGACAGGTCAAAACCCTGCCTATAACTGGAGTTTTGGAGATGGTCAGAACCAAGTAAACTATGCAGGCATGAGCTACCATACCTTCGCTGAACCCGGTCTTTATGACGTAAGCGTTCAGGTAGAAGGGGGCACACGGCCTTCTGCAGTCAAACAGATCCAGGTGGTCACCATAAACGGCACAGGCCATGATCAAGCCGAAATGAAAAAAATAACGGTCTTTATCTCACCCTGGACAGGCAAAGGGAATCAGCAAAAAATCAATACCAGCTCCGTCTTTTTTCTGGGCCAAGCGAAACGATAAGGGGAAAAACAATGAAATCACAAAAAGGCTTTACCTTAACAGAATTACTCGTCAGTATTACCTTACTGGCAGGATTGACAGGGTTGGGTTTAAGACTCTACCTGCAATCAGAACAGGCGCTTAAAATCGCAGAATCTGAAGCCAATATGCAACAAAGTGCGCGCATCGCCATTACCAAAATTGCCGAAGAGCTGCGCCAGGCCTCAGATTATTTTGAAGTTCCCTTCGACGGATTGCCCCAAGCGAAAGAGATCCTGTTTATCCGCCCTGTTCACGATCATAATTCAGGACAGGTCAGTGGCAATATCCTGGTCAGGTATTGGTTTCACCAGAACACGGAAGGCGTTTATTCGCTCTTAAGAGCGGAAAAAAATCATGGCAGTGAAACCCACTTAAATACAAGCGATGGGGAATTTGAACCCGATCCAGAAAAAGCAAGCGATCGCGAAAGCTTTAAAATCACCCCCCTGATTCGGGAAGCAACGGTGATCGAGCCCGGAAAACAATCCTATTTTCAACAAAACAGAAGCCAGCTCAATCTGGTCACCCTGCGTCTCGTCACCGCGACCTATGGCTATGTACGGAATCCACAGAGCGCACAGACCAAATTGGAAGTCAAAAGACGGTTTCGTTTGGATACCACCCTTGATGCCCGCAATCTGAATCTTTAAGAGGTCACTATGCAAAGAAAAATAAAACCCCAAAAAGGAAGCGCACTCTTGCCCGTCATGATCCTGGTGGTGGTCATGAGTGCTTTGATGGGAGCCATGGCCATGAAAATTACAGGGCATGTCAAAGTCAATCAACGCACCGTTTTATCTGAAAAGGCATTGATGATTGCCGAAGCCGGAATTCAAAGAGCCTTGACCGGACTCACCTGGCAAAATGACAATATGAGCTGGGAACTCAAAGACCTGACCCAAAGACCCGCAAACGCGCCCGAAAGTTTCTGGCTGTGGAAATGGCAAACCGTTAAAGACAGCAAGGGGCTCCCCATTGGACGCTATTGGCTGGAAATTCTGCCAGCGGAAAGTAACCGTCGCCTCATGCGCATCAAAGCCATCGGACAAATCTTTGCTGACAGACAAGGCGGCACTTCAGGCCGAGAGGTTCAACGAACCCTGGGCGTAGAATTCAGACAAGTCAGCCTGGGAGATTTTGCAATCGCCAGCAACCACCAGCTCGGAGGCACCCGAATCAATGGGGGAGCACGTATTCATGGAGGCATTTTTACAGCCGGAAAACTCCATCTTGATGCTTCTTCAACAGGAATTTACAACGATTATACGGATTTAAATGACAATCAGAATTTTCAGGGCTATAGCTTACCCGTCACCCCCCCTGAAGCTGAAGTCTTTGTTTACAAAGACCCCCTTTCAGCAGATATGGAAAATGGCGTGGTCAAACTGGCTGCACAAGCAGATTTGGGAACTTCAGCCAATCCAATGCAAGCCATCCATGTCCAAGAAAATAGCAATATCATCGACCCAGGAACAGGCATGACAGGAACCGCAGGAGACGGGATTATTGGACAGGGCCAGGAAAAAGCCAAAGGTAAAAAAGATCATACCCTTCCCAGCGTCAGTTTTCCCGATGCCTCTGTGAACAGCAGCTTTATGAACGCCCGCAAAAATGAAGCACAAAACAATGGCAATGCCATTTATACAGGCGACCTGGTACTCGGAAACTCAGATTTCAGTCTCGGCAGTGGGCCCGCACTGAGCTACAACGCCAGTACCCATGAATTGGTACTCCAGGGTACTGTCTATATCATCGGCAATCTGAGCATACCCCAAAGCGTTAGTTATACAGGCAAAGGCGCACTGTTTGTAGAAGGCAATGTTCAAGCGCCTGAGGGTCTTGAACCCAAAGATTCAAGTAATTTCCCAAATACAGAAGCCCTCGGACTGGTTTGCAGCGGCAATATGGAATTGGGAAGAAATTCAGGTGATAGCAGTCGCTATGCAGGTTTCTTCTTCGGCAATCAATCTATCACGGTTCAAAAAGCCAAAATTTATGGAAATATCTTTGGCAATACCGTCAATCTCCCGACAACCGGCACCCGCCCAGATATTTATGTTCACCCTGATTTGATGGGCTCAATTGGGGTGGCCCTGCCAGATTTTAGCAAAGCCGAAATCTTACGCAATAAATGGTGGGAAATGAAAGGACGCCTGGGCTTAAAAAGCCCAGACTAAAAGCCTGAGAACTGGCCAAAGGCCTGGAGCAAAGAGGGTTGAGAACCTCCTGCTCCAGGCCTTTGGCCTCACTATTTTCAGAAGTGGCAGCAAAAATACGGGCCTCGCTTATTTTTAGTTTCAATAACAAGATAAGCAGATGAATGCCCTCCATAAAATTCAAAAGCATTTCTAACATTTGCAAGCAAAACAAGCCCAAAATAGGCAGGCAAACGCTTGTCAGTAAGCAAAATCACAGATGAAAGCACAAAAGAAAGCCCACTCAATACAATACGCAGGGGAGAAAGCAGAAGGAACCCGTAGAGCAGGCCTGGCTTTCTGGTAAACTGGGTATCTGAAACAAACTGGATTCCATGGAGCAAGCCATGTCTACGACCCTGGCCCAATACACAGAGGCCCTGACTGAGAAACTCAAAACGGTAATTGCCGCCTTTAAAAAGAAAGAAAATGATCCCCAATTAGAAACCCTGTTTGCAAAATGGGAAAAACAACTGGCAGAAATGCAAGCCAGCGCAGCCGAAGGAGAAACCGTTTCAGTCGCATTGCTGGGGGGAACAGGCGCAGGCAAAAGCACCTTGATCAATACCTTGCTCGGCGAAGACTTATTGCCCACCCACAGTTTTCGCACCTGTACTTCGGCAGCGGTTGAAATCAGCTATGCTCCCACCAAGCTAATCGCCGTACAGTTGGAGTTTATCAGCCCAGAAAGTTGGGAAGCCGAAAAGCAAGCGTTTTTGGATGAAATCAAAGAATCCCGTGAGAGCGGTCAAAACCTGCTGGGTCAACAGGATTTTATCTACAAAGCCTGGAGCTTGTATAAACCCCAGGAAGGGCCGCCCCCACTGCCCTTTCCCTTGGACGAGATGATCCGCCTGCTTGAAAAACCCCTGCCTGAAAACCTGCAAAAATATCTCAACGAGGGCATTCATCTCAGTCGCTACCGCAGTGCTGAACAACTCAAGCAGGAACTCACAGCGATTCTTACCGCACAAGGGCAGATCTGGCCCTTGCTGAAACGGGTACAAATCAGGGGCCCCTTTGAAATTCTCAAAGGGGGGCTGCAATTGGTGGACTTACCAGGTTTAAATGATCCCAATCCCGCACGGGAACAGATTACACGGGCCTATCTTAAGCAGGCCGGGTTTATCTGGTTGGCCTTTAACCTGACCCGCGGGCTGACCCGCGATGTGATGGAATTGCTCAAAGACCGTGGCTTTCTGACCCAGGTGATCATGGACGGCACCCTCAGCGCACTGGCATTTATTGGCACCCGTGCGGATGAATTTATCCCTGAACTCGAAAAACAACAATTGGGCTTGCCCGCCGAAGCAAGTCTGGAACAAGTACTCAGTGCCAGACAGGAACAGATTCAAGCCCGGATTCGGGAACAACTGAGTGAATTGACCCTGTGGTTCAGCCACCGCTATCGGGTACAAAGCCAAATCGGCGACGTACTCCAGTTGATCGGCCAAACCCTTGAGCACTCACCTGTCTTTGTGGTTTCTGCGCTCGAAGAACAGCGCCTGCGGGGCTGGCGAGAAGGCCAGGGCTTGCTTGAAAATCAGGCGCAAACCGGAATCGCACCTTTGCAAAACTATATGGAAGAAATTGTCAGCAACCAAGGTTTGCAGGCGCGAAAAAAACTGATCCGCAGTCAATGCCAACAGATGAACCAGGAAATCAAACGGCTCTTGCAGGGCTTAAAAGGGCGCAAGAGCTTGCAAAGTGTCGCCGAAATTCACACACAGGGCCTTGAAAACGCCTTCGGGCAGGCCCGTCAGACCCTGGAGACCGGTTTGCAACAAATTCGTGAAAAATTAGAAAAACGCCAGGCCGAGGCAAAAACGATTCTACTGGGCCATTTTTCAAATTATCTGCAGGAAAGCAAACAGGAATTGCCAGAACTGATCAGCACCTGGGGCAGTCATTCCTGGCAAATTTTGCAAAGAACCGTGCGCAATCAAGGCTTTTACACCAGCCCCTCCACAGGCAGCCAACTGAATTTGCCCCAAGAACTTGGCGATTTTGTACTCGGCGGACTGGCCCCGGTCTGGAACGCCTATTTTATTCAGAATATTGAAACAGAGCCCGATCTTTTGCTCAATCAACTGCTCGAGCTGCTCAAACACTTTGCTGAAAGTTTTCAGAACCTGCCCCAAAGTGATGAAGCCCTGCTCACAGAAGTAAAACAAAGGCTGGCAGAAATCAACCGCTCCTGCTCAGAAATATTAAGTGAACAGGCGCTTCAGACAGGCCTGCGCTTGCAGGAAGATCTGAAACAAAGCCGAAGAAAACTCGCAGAACTGCTCTTAAATCAAACCGAAAAAGAGCTGAAAGCAGCCTGTGCTCTGGCCAAAGAACATACGGGAGCAGGGCTCAAGCAACAGATTTTGAGCACCCTGCAAAACCATCTGGAAGCAGGTTGGGAAAGCCTCGAACACGAATCCAATCAAGAAATCGCGAAGCAATTGGAGACGCTGACGCATCATTTGCAGCTCTATCTCGAGATCATGAGTGCCGTGCTGAGAGAAAATGCCCAGATGATCAGCACACTGCTGCCCAAGCAAGCGTGAAAATCCTGCATTTTGCCGATTTACATATCGGCGTGGAAAACTATGGCAAGATCAATGCCGAAACAGGTCTGAATACCAGACTTGAGGATTTTGTAAAATCCTTTGATCGCCTGATCGAAGACGCGATTCAGGAAAGCGTCGATCTCGTAATTTTTGCGGGAGACGCCTTTAAAATCAACGAACCCAGCAATACCCACCAGCGCCTTTTCGCAGAACGTATTCTCAAATTGGCCCGCCATGAAATTCCCGTTTTTCTCTTGATTGGCAACCACGATCAAACCAACCGCTATGGGGAATCCCATGCCTTGGATATTTATGCCACCCTGGATATCCCAGGGGTTTGGGTCAGTGGCCGCCCCCAGATTCAAACCCTTCCCACCCGTTCAGGCCCGCTGCAAATCGTCAGTTTGCCGCATATTTCCAAGAGCGCTTTGATGACCGTCGATGATTATGCCCGCAAAACCTTTACTGAGGTCGATCGCAGCCTGGTTCAACAGGTGGAGGAAATTCTCGATTATTTTAAAAACCAGCTCAATCCCGAAATCCCCGCCATTCTGGCAGCCCATGTGGGGGTGGAACAAGCCCGGATAGGCTCTGAACACAGCATGTCGATTGGCTATGGTTTTACGATCCCGCTGGGGCTCTTGACCCGCTCAGAATACAAATATGTGGCCTTGGGGCATATTCACAAACACCAAATCTTGAGTCAGGATCCGCCGGTAATCTATCCAGGCAGTGTCGACAGGGTAGATTTCGGCGAAGAAAAAGAAGAAAAAGGCTATATGCTGGTCGAAATTTTGCCTGAAAAGACAAATTATCGCTTTGTCGCCTTGCCCAGCCGCCGGTTTATCACGCTTGAAAAAAATCTGCTCGAAAGTGAAACCCCCACCGAAGATCTGCTCAAAGGCATTGAAAAAGCCCAGGTTCAGGATGCAATCGTGCGCGTGATCTATACAATTCAAACCCATCGCGCCGATGAAGTCAAAAGCCGCTTGCTCAAACAAGCCTTGGAACCAGCATTTCACGCCAGTATTCGCCCAATCCTAGAAGACCAGGATGAACGGATACGCATGCCCGATCTGGCTGAGACAGAACCGCTGCACCCGCTCAAAACGCTTGAGCTCTATCTGCAAAGACGCGAAGACCTTTCAGGCCTCCAGGAAGCACTGCTGGAACGCGCACAGGGCCTCTGGCAGGAGCTGGAAAAACGCGAAGGATGAAAAAATGGCCAGCAGGCATTGCCGAAATGCTGATTTCAACCTTCTTTTTTGCCCTGATGAATTTCTGCGTCAAAGGGCTGCCTGGCATTCCCACCCATGAAATGGTCTTTTTCAGGGCTCTGGGCGTTTTCACGCTTTCAGGGCTCTCACTCTGGAAACTGAAGATCTCCCCCTGGGGACAAAAAAAATCCTGGCTGCTGCTACGCGGGCTCTATGGCACCTTGGGGCTGAGCCTCTATTTCTGGACCCTGAAAAACATGCCCCTGGCATCAGCCGTCACGATCCAATACCTCTCTCCGATTTTTTCTACAGTGGTTGCGATCTGGTTGCTGAAAGAAGTGCCGCCTCGTCGTCAATGGCTGTTTTTTGGAATCTCGATTCTGGGGGTCATGCTGATCAAAGGTTTTGACACCCGGATTGCCTGGCTGCCCCTGGTGGCAGGCATTGGAGCGGCGATCTGTTCGGCTCTGGCCTATAACTATGTGCGCAAACTGCGGGGGTTGGATCACCCCCTGGTAACCGTCTTTTATTTTCCCCTGGTGACCTTGAGTTTGGTCAGCCCCTATACCCTGACCCATTGGGTCAGGCCCCACGGACAGGAATGGCTTTGGTTGGGACTGATCGGCATCTTCACGCATTTTGCCCAGTATTATCTGACCAAAGCCCTACAGGCTGAAAAAATGGCGATCATTTCACAACTGAACTATATCGGGGTGGCCTATGCCCTGGCCATGGGCTGGTTTTTCTTTCACGAGCAAATCCCGCCCTTGGCCATTCTCGGCCTGGGTCTGGTGATTGCAGGCGTGGTTTTGGGCAATACCCTGGGGCGCAAACAAGAAAATAAGAGCGCGCTAATGCACACACCCTCTGCGCAAAGCAAAGCATAGCCCCGAAGCGCAAAAGACTAGCAGCACAAACCCAGCATCGAAAAAAGGCTGTAAAAAAGGAACCCCAAGCCCCAAAACCCGTCTATAAAAAACATCCCCCAAGAGGTCAAAACATGAAACCGATTCTGCTTACACTGGCCTGCAGTCTGATGCTGGGCTGCAGTCTCGCCCCGATCACCCCCCCAAATCAGCCCAGTGAAACACCTCTGCCCATTAGCACGCCCAGCCTGCCTCCCGCAGATTTTTCTCCAGAAATCCCCCTAAAACTCACGCTCTTACCGGGTGAACAGCGGGTCTTGAATTTAAAAACAACTCCTGGCATCAAATACCTGCTGATCGTGGAAGCCGATGCCGCCAGCGGACAAAATCTGGATGCCAAGCTTGGGGATCTGTTTACAATCGACTATTTTGGCCCCAATTCAGATATTCAGAGCGAGAACCAGGCCCAAAACTTCCGAAATTTACCGGGCTTGTTTCACGATTTACAGTTTACGGGCATGGACTATGGCGCCTATTTGGCCCTTTCGCTCAAAAAAGAGGCAAAATTCCCGCTGCCCCTAAAACTGACACTGAAGTCTGAAACTCCAGCCCCCGCAGAACCCACTCCTGCCCCCGAAATCACGCCCACTCCCAGCCCCCTCCCGCCGCTGCAAATCAGCGCGGAAGCGCAGCAGGAGACACTGACCCTCTATTTTAATCAGGCCGTTGATTCAGAAAGTATCGAGCAGGCCTTGGCAGCTTACGGGCAAGCCCAATTACCGCTCAGTATCGAAAAGGGAGGGGCAGGCTATTTTGTGGAGGCCAAGGCCCGTAAAATATTTTCAAGTCAAGCATTTGAAAAGCGCTGGAACGCTCAGAAAACAGAGCTGCGCATCAACTTAAAAACAGAATTTCAATGGCCAACAGATCGTGACCCAGAACGTCAGCCCCACTACACGCTAAAATTTGACCAAATTCCTGAATTAAAAGACGCTCAGGGTTTCAAACGAAATTACCAGTTTCTTTCCCCTTTGGCCAGCAGCGATGGCCAAGGTCTTGAACTGAAACCTGTCTATAGCCCGCTCAAACCCCAATTTACCCACGGCAGAGCGAGTCTAAATTCAGACCTGGCTTTGCATTTCTCTCAGCCCGTGGCCTACAGAACGGCAGATCGAATCTTGGCAGGGGGCAGCAATGGCAACCCCCTACAGGCCCCTGTGGCGACGGGCAGCCTGACAAAACAGCAGGTGGCCCAAAACTATTCCCTCAGCCTGGAAAGGGGAGGGCTCACGCTCTTCGAGCATATCTCCTGGGCAGCCTTTGGCGGGAGTGTCGAATGGGGCACAAGCACGTCCGAACTGAAATTAAAAGGCCCAGTGCCCCTCAGCGAGGCCCTCAGCGGGGTTTACCCCCGAGGAGCCGAACTGGAAAGCTGGCCGGGGCCCTACAATACCGATGATGCCGATGCCAATGGTGAAAGCTTGAAACTCTCACTTGTGACCCGCTCTTGGCAGGAGGTGCCCTTGGGAGAGATCAACCTGAGAGAAAACCTGAAAACGGCAGGAGAAGTCGCCCAGGATTTGCAGGCCCAGTTGCGTGAAGCCTTGCTCAAATTGCCTGAACCCTATCCCCATGACAAAGCCAGTTTTACCTGCAAAGCAGACAGCCTGGGTGCGCTTCGGCTGAGCTTTGAGGATCCCCAGGGCCTCTTTCTGGGCTTTCGCTTTCTCAGCCACTTTAAAACCAGCTCCAGTCAGAGACTGCCGGATAAATGGAAAGATCTTGGCCAAGCCGAAACCCTGCCTGCAGGTATAAAACCCCCTCTCTGGCAGGCAGGGGATTTGCTGACCCTTGAGCTGGCCCCCACCTTGTTGGCCCCCGATGGCGATCCCTTTGAAGGCTTAAGTTTTTCGCTGCGAGTAGAATCCTGAGAACCAAAACTGCAAACAGAGAAAAAGCAGCGCGCCGCCCATATCCCAGCACAAATCCCAGGCCGTGCCTGTGCGCGAGGGGATCAGGCTTTGGTTCCATTCGTCCCAACTGGCCAGAGCCAGGGCAATCAGCAAAGCAAAGAAGATCTCCCGCGCTGAAGCCCGCTGACGAAAGGATGACTGTAGCGCGCCGAGCCAGCTCAGCGCCAGCAAGCCATAGGCCGTCACATGGCCAGCTTTCCTGAGCAGGGTATTCAAGCCCGCAAGGGTCTCGGCGCTGAAGCCAGGAAAAGCCCAGGCAAGCAAAAGATAAAGGAGGCCCCCCGTATTTTCCGCAGAAAAGGTCTGAGAAGAAGCCCAAGCGATCAATCCCGTCATGATCAAAGCAGGTAAAAGCGTCAGCAAACGTTTTTTCATGCAGGCAGCATACACTAAAAAATTTCTCAGGAAAAAGTCCTAAATTTTTGGTACGATGATTGAAATCGCATCTTCACAGGAGTCAGCCATGGAGCATCTGGCGCAACTTTCAGATCTAATCGGCATGAAAGGCCAATGGAACGCCGCAGGAACTGTCTTTAAGACCGATACCCTGAGCTACGGCTATCTCAGTCCAATCCAAAAGATTGAAGTGGAAGGCCAGGGGCTCTATATGATTTCGTGCCCGATCACCAATACCGAATGGTGGCATCAATTTATGCCTGTTTCGGGTTGCCCACGGCTGAAAGGCCAATGGATTGAAATCAAAGACCGCTTCGATCCCTTTTGCCGTGCTGCTCAATGTGATGAGGCCTGTGGCGCCGAAGATCAGTTCGTAGATCTCAGTGCCGGGCGCTTTCGCGTCGATGAAGATCGCGAATTTCTCAACCAACGTTTTCCCCGTTTGGGATTCTTTCTTGAAAGAGCAGAAAAACTGACGCAGGAAATTTCACGGCAAACGGGATGTGGGATTCTGCTCGATACCAGCAGCAGTGTACTGGATCTGCGCGCCCGGTTTATCGGCAGCGACGAGAATATCCAAAAATTTGCCCAGGCCTTTAAAGCACTGTATGCAGAAATCACACGCCTGCAGGGCAAAGTCAGTACCGCCTGGCTGCCCCAACCCGAAGATTATTCAGATGTAAAAATCAGCGAAGAGAGTGTCTTGGCAGAGGCCCGTTTTTACGCCTTGCAGGAAGCCGTTCGCCAGGAATCGCTGGATATGCTCAATTTTCTGGTTCAGAAAAAGGGAGGGCAGATCATTGAAAACGAATACTACCTGCCCGTTGAGCAGGTGACCTATACCCTCTTGAATAATAGAATTGAGGCCAGTCGCAGTGGCCTCTATATGGGAGCCGAAGGCTTCAAAAAAGGCGTTCAGGAATTGCAGCAGTTTTTTCAAACCACCCTGGGAGGCGGCCGCTGGTGAGCCCGCCCGTTCTCTTTCTCTGCTATGGCAAACCTGAAGATTTGCCAGAAAGCAAGCTCTTCAAAAATCTACTCAGTTTAAGCCGTCAAAACAAATTGCCCAGCCACTGGGCCTGCCTGCTGATGGGAGAAACCCCTCTGACGGGTGAGGAATGGAACCAAATCATAGCAGAAAAGCTCAGAGAAGAAGGTTTGGAATGGCAGGAAAACAGTCTCACTAAATTTGAATACTTTCAGGTGGCAGAACATTCCACGCAAGAACTCACCCAATTGCATGAATTGATTGCCCATCTCAATGTTCAACTCGATCTTCAGGGCAATTTTCTGTTTTATCCGCTGCAAGAGGATTTTTCAGAATTTTTGAGAATTATACACAGTCTGGGTCTTTCAAGACCCCCTGAAGTGCGCGGCTTTCGCAGAATTTTGCTGGAGATGCCCCTGCATTCAGATCTCGCAGGCTTGAAAAGCAAACAACGCGAATTGCATGACCTCTTTCGTGAAGAACAAATTTTCAGACGCAGCTATGGCCTCTGCCCCTATATCCTGAATGCCTTGATCAGCCTGCGCTTTTCCAATGGCATTTTTGAGCCGCTCTGGAACCGCCACCAGATCCAGGCAGTGGAAATCAGCTTGGGAGACCTTACCCCTGTTAACAGAGAGCAACCCTCTTTTATTGAAGAACGTCTCCCCGCCCTGCTTCAACTTTTATCCCTGATCGCCATGGACCCCCCCGTGCTGCGCGAGGAACAGGCCATTCGCAATGAAATGCTCAAGGTTTTACTTTCTTTAAGAAATCTCGACCCCTACGAAATTCCTGAGTTGGCCATGCTGGGGAGATTGAAATCAGAAAGTCTGCTCCAAGCAGACATTGAACCCCACGAATCCTATCTCGGCTTGCGCATCCATATCGACAATGGACGTTGGAACGAAACCCCCTTTTACCTGCGCAGCGCAGCAGGGGTTCCCCAGGATCGCCTGGATCTGGTTTTTCATTTTCATCCCGTCTCCAATCGGCTGTTTCAAGAAAGCGATCCCTTAGACGTTCAAAACACACTGGTGATCAGTTTTTTTCCAGAACTCAAATTGGAACTGAGCTTGGGAGTTCCCGCCGGTCAAAACACCACGGAATTGCAGGCGGTTCAACTGAACTGGAAAGATGAGGCGAATGCCAAAAGCATGCGCGCAGGGTTTGATGCCCTCTTGCTGGATTGTCTGGAAGGCAGACAGGAACTGTTTCTCAGAGCTGACGCAATTGAAAGCATTGAAGCTTGGATCAGCCCTTTAAAAAAAGCAAGAGAACAGAAGAAACTGCCCCGCTATCTTTACCGGGATTCAGAGTGGGGGCCGAGCGAAGCAGAATCTCTGTTTGAAGATTTACACGCCCAGTGGTGGGAACCTGAAAACTTCTGAAGCGCAAATTCCAACCCAAGGCAGAAAAATCAGGCCATTGGGCTCATCACCAGATTCTGATTCAAAGACTGATTGAGTTTATCTATCGCATCCATCAAGCTGCGCAGGGCATTTTTATCAATTTTCTGGGTTTCGAGAAGGCGTTGGGTCGTATCAAAGAAATTCAGGATCCTTTCAAACTGAGGCGGCACTTTCTCAATTTTATGTTTCGCATCTTCCAGATCCTGTTTGTCTTTTAATTCCTTACGCAGCATTTCTAATTCCATGCATCGTTTACGGATGAAGGTTTTCAAGACCGCCTGGGCCACATCCGCAGGATCATTTTGAAGGGCGTTCATCATCATTTCTTTTTCTTCTTCATTCATACCAAAAGCAGCCTGAAGCTCAGGAGCATGAAGATACGCCATCACCTGATAGGCGGCTTCTATCATCGCTTGAAGATCTTGCTGAGCTTGCCAGTCTTCGAGCCGCTGCTCTTCTTCCAATAGCTCCATGGCATTTTGATTTTCATACGCCCAAAATGGGGCTTCAGCTTGAGTATCGGTTGCTTTAAAAAACTGATCAAGGCCCTGACCTGCACTGCCAGAAGCTGCAGCCAGTGGAATTTGCCCCGTTTGCGTCGTTTCAGCCAGTGAAGGATTTTGGCTCAGCGCATCCAGACGCAAGGCCAATTGAATGGAAGTCACTTGATAGGCGGTAACCCCTTCAGCATTGGTAAAGGGGGTATAAATCTGAATCAAACTGCCACGACTGGCTTCATCCGCATATTTTTGTACGGTGACGGGTTGTTGAGGCCTGGATTGCGTAGCTGGGGTTTCATAGGCCGATGAAACTTGAATCTTGAGGTGTAAGTCGGTTGTGCTCAATGCCTGGGTTCCCACCAGGGAAGGCCCGGAAGCGAGCTGAGACTGTTTCTGACGGCGCATGGCGTCTGCTAAATATTCCAATTGCAGAAAGAAATTCACGAAATCCTGAAAAGCATACTGCACCATCTGCTTTTGCACAGGGCTCAAACTGGGAGAAGCCTGCCCCTCGGCACGCGCAAGCTCAACCTGTTGCAATAATTGTGATTCTAAACGAGAAATGGATAAAACACTCACGAATCAGCCTCCGCCAAAGAAGAATGAATGGGATTAGAATACGCTAGCACAGTACCCCTCCAAGTTTCAAGCTCTTAAAGGCAGGCCTTCACGCTGCCCAGAAGCAATGCGAATCAGGAGAGAATCTTTTCGTTTAGCGCATCAATCAACTGGCTCAAATTCTGCTTGCGGGTGGCCATCAATTCAAGCAAAATCAGGGCAGAGAGAATACCATCCCGCTCCATGATATGCCCTTGAAAGGCATAGCCCCCCAAGCCATCACTGGCCATCAAGGCCTGTTCCTGAACCATTTCAGCGGTAATATTGCGAAAATCTGTGGTAGTTGAATAGGTAATTGGCAATTTGTGAAATTCTGCAACCTTTTCAGCAAAATCATGCTGACGGGTAGGCTTGACAATGCCCCCATGCCATTCTTTCTCAGTGACCAAATAATCAATTAAAAGCGCAAACATTTGATCATGGGGAATCAAGGTGCCACAGATGCCAATGGCCTGCATATTGCAGCCATCGCCATCAATCGCAATGCCCACCCCCAGAGAAGCCCGTGTACTGACCACCACCTGACGCAATTCGTAAAGATTCTCATCACTCAAGACAGGCACCAAACTGCCAAAATCGGAATGGGGGCTGTTTTGAATTTCACGCAAAACCCCACCTGCTTCCCTGAAGATTTCGTGAAGGTAACCCGAGCTGATGCCATAGAGATAATCCACAGTGATATCGATCGGCAGAGAGGCAATCAGGCGTAAATCGACAAAGCGTTTGATTTGGCTGAAATAAGCGGGTTTGGGGTTGTGGAGGTTCTTTTCACCGGGATTGACGCTGTAATGCAGATAGCCAGGATTTTCGCTGAGGATCTGAATTTCTTGTTCAATGCCCTGGGTGGTGTCTTCACTGGCAATGGCCATATGGGAGGTAATAAATTTCACACCATTGTATTCAGCGGACTCATTGGCCCCGGTAATCATAATCGCGCCCGTACAGACCAAATCCTGAACCATCCAGCTGATAACCGGGGTAGGGGCTGCACGATCGCTGATATAGACATCCAGACCATTGTTGGTGACGACTTCTGCAGCCACTTGGGCAAAATGTTGCCCCATAAAGCGCGAATCACAGCCGATCACCAGTCGCGGCGGGAAATTATCAATATAGCTCTGTTGTTTGCGTACATGGTTACAAATGGCCTGCACCACCATACGCAGATTGGTAAAGGTAAATTGGTCTGCTACGACCGCCTGCCATCCATTGGCTTCAAAGCGTGGTTCCATGAGGTATTAAAGCTATTCTCCGCTTGAATTCATCGATGGGCGCGATCGGAGTAGGATCCGTCTGATTGAGCAAGGCCAGATAAACACTGACAAAATCACCCAGGCAGGTCAGATACAAAACTTTTTCCAAATGATTCTCGCCTTGGGCCTGAAGCACCGTTACCGAAGCAATATGGTCTGCCACCAGCTCCAAGGAGACGCGATCAAAATCTGCCACATCGGAATTTAGCGTAAGATAAACCAAAGCCTTTTGGCTATGATAGGCAGCACACATTGCCACCATCTCATTGTGATTGAGTTCCGGCAAATTCGAACAAACGGCAAGCCGCTTGGCATTTTCACTCCATTGGTTTTTCCAGCGTTGGGCAATAATACCCGTTTCTGGATCACTGCCCCAAAAAAGAACGTCGTGGCTACGCAGAGATTTTGCAAGTTTGAGGGGTTCTGGCTCTGGATTTTGTGGGCTGATCGCAAAAGCATGGGCCCAATCGGCAAGAGGCTCCAAACTCTTTGCAAGTTCCGCAGCCGAAAGTTTCAGACTGTCCAGCTGATAAAGACTCCCCAAGAGGGCAAAAAGCATATCAAAGAGTGCAGAGCGTGGTGGCAAGCCGCCTGCAATCGGAATACAGTGGATACCATTTTCGGAGGCAAATTGAGACAGGGCTCCCCCAGAAGAAAGCACGAGCAAATGCGCCCCCCGTGCCTTCGCGGCTTGCATACAGGCCAAAGTTTCTGCCGTGTTGCCTGAATAGGAGACCCCAATCACCAGGGTATGGGAATCCACCCAAGCCGGCAGTTTTGCGGATTTATTCACCCAAATGGGAAGCTTCGACTCAGTACAGAGCGCTTGAAGCAAATCCCCCGTACTGCCAGACCCCCCCATACCACAGACTAAAAGCTGATGAAACGTATCACTGGGGGCCTGAAGGGGGTGGTTCTGCCCCATTTGAAAATGCAAGCGGGCCCGTTCTGGAGCGGCTTTTACCAGTTCCAGCATGCCTGAAGGGTCAAATTGGGTCAGCTGCTGCAAATCGTCAAGCGTCGGGTTCATGAAAAGATTCCTTCAAATCAGTTTGATCAGGCCAGTTATATCCTTGCCCGTACAGTTTAGTCTATTTCTAAGGGTTCTGGTTTAAGAGCGGGACAAAATCCTCGCACCGTCAAGAAGAAAAAGACCACCGCCAAGAGGCGATGGTCTTTAGAAAATGAAAAGCCTAGGCGCGTTTACGCTCAAAGAGTTCTTTGGCGATAATCAAACGTTGAATTTGACTGGTGCCTTCGTAAATCTGGAAGATTTTGGCATCGCGCATCAATTTTTCAACAGGATATTCTTTGCTATAGCCATTTCCGCCGTGAATCTGAACAGCATCAGTGGCCACGCGCATCACGGTATCCGCTGCAAAGCATTTGGCAAAAGCTGCAAATTTGGTATTGCGCTCGCCTTGATCGATCATCCAGGCCGATCTCCAAACCAACATGCGAGCCGCTTCAATATCTTTCGCCATATCGGCAATCATAAAGCTGATGGCCTGGTGGCTGGCAATCGGCACCCCAAAGGTTTTGCGTTGGGAGGCATATTGAATCGATTCTTCCATCGCACGGCGGGCCACACCAACAGCACCTGCTGCGACCATGGGGCGAGAAAGGTCAAAGGCGGCCATGGCAATTTTAAAGCCCTGTCCTTCGCCACCGAGCAGATTTTTGGCAGGAACTTTCACGTTTTCAAAGGTAATCCCACGGGTATCAGAACAGCGCTGGCCCATGTTCATTTCTTTTTTACCGACTTGAATGCCTTCGCTGTCAGCTTCAACCAAAAATGCGGTCATGCCACGGGCACCGGCGCTTAAATCTGTAGAGGCCAAAACAAAATACCAATTGGCAACGCTGGCATTGGTAATCCACATTTTGGCACCATTGAGAATATATTCATCGCCCACTTTTTTGGCGGTCGTGCGAATGCTGGCGACGTCTGATCCCGCATCGGGTTCAGTCACACAATAGGCGGCAAGCAGAGGCGCTTCGGTCATACGCCCCAAAAAGCTTTTCTTCTGGTCTTCATTGGCAGCCACCAAAACGGGGCATTCTGCCAGCATATTGCCTTCCATTGCGGTCGAAATACCAGAACAACCATAGGCCAGTTCTTCAGAGACGATACTGCCATCCAGAACACTCAGGCCCAGGCCGCCGTATTCTTCGGGAATATGGTTGTTGATCAGTCCGGCATCCCAGGCTTTGTTGATGATTTCGCGGGGATATTCAGCGGTTTCATCGTGATAAGCGGCTTTGGGGATGATTTCTTTTTGGGTGAAATCGCGGGCCAGTTTCTGATACTCTTTTTGTTCATCAGAAAGAGAAAAATCGATCATAGCGAGCTCCTTGCGGGGGTAATAGGTTGATCAAACGGCATTATAACACGGTGCATACAAGTGAAGGAGTGCTGGCCAAGATTTATTCAAGCGATTGCTAAAAAGCACGCTAGCGCTCATTGCAAATCTTTGCTGATCTTCTCAACCAGGCCATCATTGTCTTCATAGCCACTGTTGTTCAATACAATCGTGAGAAAATCTTCACTGATCTGATAACTGATCAGGGTGCGAAAACCGGCCCAGGAACCATTGTGCCAGACCAAATCGCCCTCTTCATCAATCACCCAGCCATAGCCATAATCGGTTGTTTTCCCATTGTTCAGCTGTCCAGGTTGAAACAGCATTTTCAGGCCAGCCTTGGAAATCAATTTTCCCTGAAACAGAGCCTCCTGCCATTTGCGCAGATCCAAAGCTGAGCTGTAGATGCCACCATCGCCAACAACACCATCCATCCAGGTGAGATCATCACCAACCAGTTGATTGCGCTGATAGGCCATGCCCTTGACCAGGGGCTTGGATTTGCCCGGTTGGTAGACAAAACTGTCCTGCATGCCGGCTGGGGTAAAAACGTGTGCTTTAAGATAATCTGCAAAGCTCTGTTTGGAGACAGCTTCAACCAACGAAGCCAAGAAAGCATAGCCTGTATTGCTGTAATCATACTTGCTATTGGGCTTAAACGCGAGCGCTGGCTTGTGTTTGCGGAATAAATTTAAGATATCTGCATTGGTGAGTAACTGATCAGTATCCCACTCTTCTTCTGCCAGTTCGATATAATCAGGAAGCCCTGAACGGTGGCCCAACAAGTGATCCACGGTGATTTCAGGATAGGGCAGCTTCAAGTATTTCTGAATTTTATCTTCATAACGAAGTTTGCCAGCTTCCACCAATTGGGCAATGGCCAAGGCCGTAAACTGTTTTGAAACTGAAGCCAGATTAAAAGCCGAGTTCATTTCCAGCTTTTTCTGACTGCGAATATCGCAATAACCTTGTGCAGCCTGAAAGACAACCTTTCCTTCTTTGACCATTAATACCGTTCCATGAAATTTTGGAGCCTTGGAAAGCTGCTCAAGGGAAGATTTTTGCGCAGCCCTTGCAGCAAAATCCGGGATAAAAACGGGGCTGAAGGCAGCGAATATCAAGGCGGCCCCTAAAGCGCCCTGTCTGGCCATGTTCTTCAATTTCAAAATTAAATGCCTGCTTTAACTCTATGGATGGGACAGTAAGAAAAACACAGACAGTATATCTAAAAAAAGGAAATTGGAAAACTGGGCAGAGAAAAGCTCAGAAGGTCTTAAGCACTCTGATTCAAAGATCCGACCGCTCTTTTGATGCCATTCAGGCTCAAATCTTCCATCTGGATCAAACTGCGAATCGTATTCAAAGTCCAGGAACCATAGGTTTGATCCCAGCTCTCCTTGGGCAAGGGGTTCAACCAAACCAGATGGGGAAAGCGTTTTTTAAAGCGGTTTAACCAGACCAGGCTGGGTTCAGACGTTTCATCTTCAAAATACAGACTGCCATAGGGAGAGACCAATTCACCGGGGCCCATGCTGGCATCCCCCACAAAAATCACCCGTGTTTCTGGAGACGCCTGCAAAAGCTTCTCTGTTTCAATGCGTTCCTGATGACGCGCATCTTTGAAAACGCTTTGGTAAATCGTATTGTGAAAATAATAGATTTTCAGACTCTTGAAGCGATCCTTGAGTTTTTCAAACACCAAGCGGGTCAGATCAATATGGGGAAGCATCGACATGCCCCCATTGTCGATCAAGAGCATAACGGTGATTTTATCCTTCAAATCGCGTTGAAAAACCAGTTCAATTTCACCGCCATTTTTGGCTGTGGCTTGAATCGAGCGCTCGATATCCAATTCAGTATGGGCACCCGAGGGTTTGAGTTGCTTCAGCGAAGCCAAAGCCTGGCGAATATTGCTGCCTTTCAAGGCATTCGAAGAGGCATAGTCGATAAAATTTCGTTGTCCAATCGCTTTGATAGCCGAACGGTTGCCGCCCGGCCCATGTACGCGCACCCCAGGCTGGGCCATGCCCGAGTGCCCAAAGGGAGAACTGCCCCCTGTTCCCACCCAACGATTGCCGCCATCATGTCGTTCCAATTGGGCTTTCAAGGTTTCCCAGAACTTGCGAATCAACTCTTCCTGGCTCAATTTCCAGACCGGGCCCGTGATTTCATTTTGGGCAATGGCATTTTTCAACCAGGCCTTGAACTGCGGGGTAGAGAGCAGGGCGGGGTCCCCTTCTGCAAGATTGGGAATATCAATATCCAAAAAATAGAAGGCAAAGGCGCGTTCAAAGGCATCCAGATGCTCTGCCTTTTTGACAACCGTCAGTTTTAAAAAGACAAACAGACTGTCTAAATTCTTAACCAGCCCTCTTTCCAACCCGCTTTGAAATTCAAGAATATACTGCAAACTGATGGGCACGCCATAGCGCGGCAAGAGCTGAAAAAAGGCGATAAACAGGGGATCTGCTTCCATCACGGCTTACCAGGAACGCTGCTGTCGATGGGGGCCTTTGCGGTAGGCCAAAATATCTTCAGTGCGCTTGAGCAAAGCCCCCAGAAAGGGCAGCTGATCGGGTACCAATACTTGGGTTTGAGTTCTTTGCAATGCTTCGAGCCAATCCAAAAGTTCACTGGTGGCAGGGGCTTTTTCAAAGCCCCTGGCCCGCAATTCATAAAAAATATTCAAAGCCGCGTCTACCAAGCCAGAATCCGGGGATTCAAAATGCAATTTGATAATCTCAAGCATTTCTTCCCGGCTGGGAAAGGCCAGATGGTGACAAAAACAACGCCGCAGAAAGGGATCTGACAGCTCGCGCTTGGCATTGGAGGTGATGATGATCAACGGGTTCTGCTTGGCCTGAATGATCTGGTTGACCTCCCGAATGGTGAATTGTTTTTCATCGAGCACATCGAGCAGATTGTCCTGCACATCGGTTTCTGTTTTATCGATCTCATCCAAGAGCAATACCACCCGCTCTTCACTGCGAAAGGCACGCCCAATCGGGCCCCAGATAATATAATCAAAGAATTCATTCACATTGCGCTCCGTCTCACCGGTGCCAAAACGGGCATCGTTCAAACGCAAGACCGTATCCTGCACATAACAGGCCTCTTCGCCTTTGATCGTCGATTTGGCTCTTAAAATTTCAAGCGGCATCTTCAATGCGCGGCTGATCTCAAAGGCCAACTGGGTTTTGCCCGTGCCGGGTTCCCCGGTCAGCAAGAGAGGCTTGTCCATTTGCATGGCCATATTCACAATCATTTTCAATTCAGGGGTTAAATAATATTTATCTGAGCCTGTAAATTCCATGCTTTGTTTCACTGCCTTTCAGAGCAAACTTAAAGATTGTTTTCAAACCAGCTGATACTGCGCTGCCAACAAAGATCCCAGTCTTCTTCGCGCATAAAATGCCCCGATTCAGGATATTCGAAATAGGCAAGGCGTTCAGGGGCCTGGGCATAATAGGTCTGAAGGGCCTGATGAAAATCCCGGGCAAACTGCGCGGGAACCGCTTGATCCTGGCCTGCATTCTGAGAGAGCAAAGCGCACGGGAAAAAGCGTTCAGGCCGGTGAGCCGGACTCTCTGCAGGGCTTTCTCGCCAATAAGGAGAGCCCAAAATCACAGAAACGGCTTTCAGACGGGGTTCGGCTAAAATGGCGGCATAGGCAATATAGCCCCCCATCGACACACCCACCAAGCCCAATTTTTCTGGTTGAATCCAGCCTTCAGCCAGATAGGCATCGATCAAGTGAGGCAATTCAGCCGCAGTGGCCCGAACAGCGGCTATCAATTCACTGCCAAAATCAGGATTCTCACCCGAAAACCGCGCCTCAAAATCAGCATAGCGCCGCGCGCCATGGCCCCTATTGTCAATACCAATCGCCAAAAATCCATGTGCAGCCAAACTTTCAAGCTCTTTCAGGCTTTGTTCTTTGGCTGACCCCAAACCATGGTAAAAAAAGACGGCCCCTTTATGGCTGGCCTGTTCACGATCTTCGGCATAAACCCAAAGGGCAGGCGCAATCTGATCACAAACTTCATGTACGATTCCCATCAGATTCTTGCCTTTCTGCTTTCAGAGGGTTGGCCGCAGGTACAATCCAGTCAGCCAATACTGCTCATTATAGTAGAATCAGAGCGAAAACGCCCGGTTCAGACTTCGGGTTTCACAGCCCGCGTGGCATAGTAACAGGGCGCATTGTAAGCGTGTAAATGCCCAGAGCCATTGGTATCATGGAAGATATCCGTCAATCTGAAACCTGCCCGCAATTGCCCGCCCAGTTGCTCTTCTATCGTATGCGAGAACTGAATGCCCCAATCCTTTTCAAGTGACTCCTGATAAAGTTCAGGATCCTGAAGCGGATTAAAGGGCAGCTTTCTTACCACTTTTTCTTCTGCTTCATCAAAGAGATAATTGAAGCCATTGTCCAAACCTGCCAGCAAAACCCCGCCGGGCTTGAGCACGCGGAAACATTCTTGCCAGATCGACTCGACTTCCTGAACATAGCAATTGGAGACCGGATGAAAGATCAAGTCAAAGCTCTGATCTGCAAAGGGAAAGGGCTGGGTCATATCTGCCCGCAGGGTGGTAACGGAATAGCCTTCGCGTTCGGCAACTTCCTTTTCACGGGCCAATTGCTGCTCTGAATAATCCAGAACCGTACATTCGGCTCCCAAGGCAGAGAAAATCGGGATTTGCTGCCCTCCCCCTGAGGCCAGCCCCAAAATTTTACAGCCCTGAAACGCTAAAAACCAGGCTTTGGGAACCGCTTTGGTGGGCGTCAGAACCACCGACCAATCCCCGGCTTTGGCGCGGGCAAAGGTCTCAGAATCAATCGGCAGACTCCATTCCCAGCCTGAACCGACCCATTGATCAATCACTTCTGAATTGATTTGTGTATAGTGCATCTTCTTTTTCCTTGAGGGTTTGAAATTAGGGGCGTATTTGGGGGCCACTTTGTTCCCGCTTCTGAAGAGATTAAAGATCCAGGTACCAGATCAAAAGAGCAGGCAAAACCCACGGTCTATCAAGCTGGGTTTTGCACTTGGCCAATCAGGGTATAATGAAAAAAATCCACAATGATAGGTAAACCCCCTTGAAAGTCAGAATCCCCTTCCTTTCAGGCATACTTTGCGCCTTGCTGAGCAGCGCAACCCTGCCGGTGCAGGCCCGTGAAGCCAGTTATTCAGATGTCTTCAAACTCAACCCCAACGCCAGTTATATTATGGTTTTCGCTTTTCCCTCTGCTGCCTGGTTGGATTGGTCTAACCCCAGCAGACTGGCACGCACCACGCTTCAAAGCCAAATTGCAAAAAAAATCTATGGCTACCCCAGTTCAATAGGACATGCCCAAATCGCCTGGTCGTGCCAACAAGCGGATGGCAGCCAGCAGGAAGGCGCAGCGGGTCAAACCGGACAAGACAATGGACAAGGGGTCTCCACCCTGCTTCAAGGCTGGGGCATGAGCCTGCTTGAACTTGTCTATGATGACGGCCATCTTGAGTCTGCCCAGGAAGTCGAAGAGCGGATTCAAAGCGGTGCCAAAGCCCAGCAATTTTCTTGGATTGGTTTTCAGGTCAAACCCGAACAGTGTCAAAAACTTGCAAATTTCGTCAAGGCCTATGATCAATCGGGGGCAGCCATCAACTATGGTTTTCCTGTTGAACCGCTCAAGATGGAAGGCGCGGGCTGTACCAGTTTTGCCAATGCCGCTGTCGAAACAGCAGGTATTCCCTTTCCCTTGCGCAAGTTCTGGACCCGCCACTATGATGTGCCTTTAATAAAAATGGGTCGCCAAACCAAACTTCCAGCCCATACCAAGCTGGTCCCCAATGCCCGTCTGCCCCAAGAAAACCGTTCAGTGCCACTGACAGAATTTCTCTGGGGAAATGTGACTTGGGCGCAAGCGGGTGAAAGCTCCATTCCGTTTACTTACTATGATCCTGAACTGTTTTACGAGAATTTTCTGCATCTTGAAAATGTCTACCGCAAAAGTTTAGGCCTGCAACCCAAGCCCCCGATTCGCACCGAGGGCTATGATGAATTTCAATTGCCACTTAAAAATGCAAGCGAAGCATGGATCGAAGGCTTGCTCAAAAAAGGCACGGCGATGAAATTGGGCTTTATCCATCAAACCTCTGGTCTGATTGTAGATCTAAGCCACGAGCCTTGAAGCCCAGCCAATCGAGAGGGGCTTTGCCCTTCTATTCAGTGTAGACTTCCAGTTGGTAACCCGTATATTTTCTCAGATTGATCACCCCTTCTGAAAAAATCAGGTATTGCCCTTTGATGCCTCTTAGCTCCCCGGCAACCTGGGGGTCTTTGTCCAAATTGAAAGAGCTGACTTTTTGGGGGTATTCAAGTACCGGATAGTCGATATTCACGCTTTCAGCTGCCTCTAAAAATTGAACGGCATCGGATTCCTGGGTTTGTACAAAGCTTTTGAATTCATTTTCAAGCTGATTGAAAAGTTGATCTCGCGCTTGTGCCAAATCCAACGCTTCGACTTCATTTTTCAACATTTTACGCCAATTGGTTTTATCTGAAACCTGTGTTTTAAACAGCACTTCAGCCAGGCCCGAGAGATAGCGGCTTGAAACCCGCAGAATAGGTAAGGCCTGCACCGCACCCTGATCAATCCAGCGCGTGGGCACTTGGCTGGTGCGGGTAATTCCCACCTTGATACCTGAAGCATTTGCCAAATAAACATAATGATCAATCATGCAATGGCTTTGACCCCACTCAGGTTCGCGGCAGGTACCCTGGGCAAAATGACATTTTTCTGGGCTCATAATACAGCTGTCACATTGGGCAAGGGTGGTCATGCAGGGATAACAATAACCCTGGCTGAAACTTTTTGAAGTGGCGCGACCACAGTGTTGGCAAAATATTTTTCCTGTAAAAACCAGGCGGATCTGCTGCCCCAAAAGGGCATTCATATCCACAAGCTGCTCTCCCACAGGCAAATGGTAATGAACGGGGGTCTCCAGCTTTGCTTTCATTTTGGATATGGAACCAGTCGCAATCAAGGGCATGTAAGTTTCCTTTTCAGATGATTGAATCTTCAGTCTTATTTGATAATCTAAGGGTTCACCATAACCTCTCTTCAGAATCCTACAGGACTTTGGCAAAGGTCAAGGCGTTTTATCTGTTCGAGGGTCCGCAGGCCTAACCTGGTACGCTGAAAACGCGGGCAGGATTTCCCATGACCGTCGTGCCCGCTGCCACATTCTGAATCACGACAGAACCCACACCTACTTTGGCATTTGCCCCAATCTGGATAGTAGAAAGCAGGGTGGCTCCGCCCCCGACTTGGGCACCGGTTTCAATTTCGACCTTTCCCAAAACGGTTGCCCCCGCAAAGAGGGTGACAAAGGGCCCAAGCCTGACATTGTGGCTGAGAATACAGCCCGTATGAATCAAATCAAAATCACCCATCTGGGCCTGGCTTTGAATTACAGCCCGGTCGAGCACCATCACCCCTTTGCCCAGCGAAACCGAGGGACTCAACCAGGCTGACTTTGCAATCAGGGTGGGAGAATCAAAACCCAACTGGCGAAGATAAATCACCATGATTTCTCGGTTGGCTGGCAAATAAGCGGCGGGAACGACTTGAACAGCTTGGGGGTCTAAGGATTCCAGATACTGGCGGTTTCCCAGCACGGGATACCCCATAAACTGCTCAGGGGGAGCGGGATCATCGACAATAAATCCCACCAAGTGCCATTCTGGATAGCTTTCAATGAGTTCTGTCAGCATTTGCGCCAAGCCGCCGACGCCCCAGATTATCAATTTCATGGCCTGACAGCTTGCGCCACCCTTTCGCGATTGAGCTTGCCCCGTGAGGTTTTCGGAATTTGCGCAACGGGATACCATTGAGTGGGCATTTTATGCGCTGAAATTTGGGTTTTGAACCAATCTTTGACAGTTCTTAAATCGACCCCATCAGTAAGCACCAAGGCCACGCCAATATTTTGTCCGGCTATCTCATCGGGATAGGCAAAGGTGCAAGCTTCCTTGACCAGGGGGCTGCGTTCCAGGGCCAGGTCCAAATCTTCTGGATAAATTTTCATGCCGCCCCGGTTAATTTCATGTCGTTTTCTGCCCACCAGCACCAAACGCCCCTTGGCATCTAAATAGCCCAAATCACCCGTCTGAAACCAGCCATTGAGAAGTGCTGCCTGGGTCAGGTCTGGGCGCTTGTAATAGCCTTGCATCAAGGCGGGTGTTCTTACCAAGACCTTTCCCACCTCTCCCGGCTTACAGGTTTCAATCACAGCTTCCTGATCTTGAATCACCCAAAGATCTGAGCCCCAGGCTTCGCCAATATAGCCATCACAAAATTGGGTACAGTTCTCTTCGGTTCCTGCCAGCCAGCTTCCCGTTTCGGTTATTCCATAGGTATTTTTGACCCGATCAATGCGGGTCCACTCCTGAATTTGTTTTCTTAAATCCAGGCTCAGGGGAGCCGAGCCACAATGGACAAGTTCCAAAGTGTCTTGTGAAGGAGGCGCAGAAAGTTTGAGCGCCATTTTCCACAGCGAAGGTACAGAACTCATAAAACGAATGCGCTCTTGAGTGAGGATCTCCCCCAAATCTTTTAGCGTATTCAGACTGAAAGGAGGGAGCAAAATCAGGGTTTTGCCATTGAGCAAGGGATAGAGACAATTGCATATCAGTCCATGCCCAAAATGGGTAGGCAAGAGATTCAGGCTTCGCTCCAAGCGGGAAAGCGGCACATAGGGACGCAAGAGATAAAGACGGGCAAGCAAACTGCGAAAACTATGCACCACCCCTTTGGGCTCCCCAGTTGAACCCGAGGTATACAGAATCAGCGCGGGGGCGTCCCAATCCACGCCAGAGTCTGGCTGTATTGAAAACTTTACTGGCATTTCGCTCAAGCTTTCTGTTTCAAGCCATAAAAATTCGCCCCCCAATTCTGCCTGTAGATCTTGATGCGGAATTACTTTGCGGTAGATCAGTCCCACACTGCCTGAATGTCGCGCCAGGTTGAGCAGCTCTGGCTGACTTAATTGAGTATCAACGGGTATACAACACAGTCCCAATTCCCACAGTGCAAACAGGTCAAGAAAGAAATAATGCGAATTGCCATGGGCCAAAAGCACAAACTGGCCCGCCCTGAAACCCAGTGCTTGAAAAATCTGCATGCGCAGTGCGATCTGTTCGCGCAGGTCTTCAGGACGCAGGCGCACACCCTCGGCAAGGCTTACCAGCGCTCCTAAATCGCCACTCAGAAAGGGAAGCTTCATGGCAAACACAGGTGTCCCGCTGCAAGCAAATAGGCCTGAATGGCAGCAAAATTTTTCATAGCAAGGATCTCAGCGGCATCAAGACGCAAACCAAATCTCGCCTCAAGTTCAGAAATTAACTGGATATGCGCCAGCGAGTTCCATTCAGCAGAAATGCCGTATTCAAGGCTTTCCAATTCCTGCAATACTGCTTCTCCAAAAACCGTGACAAAACACGCACTTAAGCTATCCACACCCGGCTTGCCTCAATATCAAACAATGAACTAAAAGTATAGCCTCAAGCGAAGCCATTTTCAATCGAATGAGATCTTCCCCCTTTTGCTTTCCACACGCATGTGGCTCAGTCAAACTTGCCCAAAACGCTTATATTATAGGCAAGGACACAAGTCAAGAAAAGCTTTCAGCGTATATTTCTCTCGACAGGGCTTACTTTTGTTTTTCAACATGCTATATGATGATGCTATATGATAATGCTATACAATCTGAAAGCCTCTTGCCGAAAGTCTCTTGGCCGGCTTTGAACAATCGAATTGAGCTTAAATATTGCGATGAAAAAATACGTTCCCTTCTATTTGCTTTGCGCCTGCTTAATTGGCATGCCACTTCAGTCTCTTGCACAAGCGACCTCCCCCCCTGATCAAACGGGAAAGGGCTATGAGTTTGAAGGCAATGGCAAACGTAAATTTGAGTGTCTGAAAAGCCTGTATACCCCCGTCCAATTGCCAGATTTAGAATTGGATCTGGCTGAACAGGCGCAGGCACTTCAATTGTCCCTTCAGCGCCAGCGTTCAGTTTTGCCAGGGCGACCTTTCTGGCGATCTGAACAGTTACAACTCAGTGCCTCAGACCTGATTAAAATCGCAGAAACCATTGCCCAGTTGCCAGCCAAACCCCACATAAGTCAAATCAGCCAAAACTTTACAGCCTATTTAATTCAGGGCGAAGATGGCTGTGGCAATACCCAATTTACAGCCTATTTCGCTCCACTGATCCGGGTCAAAGCTAAACCCGACGCCCAGTTTAAATATCCCCTCTATCGCAAGCCCAGTGCCTGGCCCGGAGGACATATACCCAGCCGAGCTGAAATTGATCAAGCGGGGGCTTTAAAAGGATTGGGGCTTGAAATTGCCTATGCCGAAAATCTCTTGGATATCTTTTTTTTACAGGTTCAGGGTTCAGGCCTTGCCTCTTTTGTGGATACAGGCGAAAATTTCACCTTTCAGTATGGCGGCCAGAATGGCTTGCCCTACAGCAGCGTGGGACGCCTCTTGGTTGAAAAAGGACATGTCCCAGCCCAGCAGATTTCACTGAATGCAATTCGTGAGTTTTTTGAATTGCATCCCGAACTCTTGCCTGAATATTTGGCGCACAATCAAAGTTACACTTTCTTTGACAAGGTCAAAACAGGCCCCAAAGGCAGCTTAAGTACCGAAGTGGTTCCTGAAATTTCAATTGCCGTCGATCCCAAAATGATTCCCCTGGGCAGTGTGCTTTTGGCCGAAATCCCCTTGCTCAACCCGCAGGGAGAATGGATCGGACACAGCTACCGCCTGCTGGTGGCCCAGGATACGGGGGGGGCCATCAAAGGCCCTGGTCATGTCGATCTGTATATGGGAGCGGGCCCCGAAGCCCAAGCCAAAGCAGGTCATATGCATCATTATGGCCGCCTGTGGTTGTTAATGCCACGAAAATAGCGCACAGAGGTCTGCGGCGGCTAAGCTTCCCAGCCCCCCAGATGCACAGTACGTCCTTCTTCAGACAAAAGCGGGCCAATCACTTCAATCGCTTTGGCCCTCCGCATTGACCAATACAGCACCAAAGGGATAATTCCACGTTCACGGGCCTGTCGGGCCAAAACAAAGCAGCGGCGCAGCCATTTTTCATTTCAAAGGATTGACAAGCAAGCAAGCAATCGTCATTCTAGAATGTGGAATCTTGGCTATAAAGCGAGAGCCCCAAGTGATGCTCATGCTTAAAGTGGATAAATTAGGAGTGTTGGATGGGTCTATGCTAAAAACATTGCACAGGTTATTCTTCCTGCTGGCTGCATCTCTCAGTCTGAGTGCCTGCCAGCAATTCCAGGAAGATCTCGGCCTTCTCGATTTGCCCAACTTTCAAACCGTCTTATTTGATTTAAACTGTGGTGAGTTTGGATTTTACACATTTAAATCGATTGAGTTATGCGGCGGAGGTAAGGACAGCTTTGGCTTTCTCTATGAGGAAGACAAAGTGGTGAAGGTGATACTCGATCCCACTGAGGGTGATCATACGCTGTTATATACGCCCACCTATTCCATCGCCTTTCACTCAGATTATCTCAAAGAAGGTCAAATCCTCAATAAATCACAGGCACTTGCCAGCTGTTCACGTTTTCGCAAAGAGTATGGCAATGACCCCATCTACTATACGGAATATGCTTCTGAATTTGAATTAAAAATCATAAAACATAAGGGCGAACAAACCCACCACATTTTGGGTGACTCTACGCAATGGGAACTTGAATGGAAACTGAATTGTCCCCAATTGCAGATGAAGGCCCAGGGCAAAGACCAGATAGATATCAGCCGGGATCCAATCCCCAAACGCTGGAAAGAGGCAAGCACAGCAGGCTTGCCCCCGGCTCCGAATTGAAACAAAGCCACTGAAGCCTCACTTTATTCTGAACGCTTTGCAATGCCTTGAGAATCTCGGATTTGCGCCCTCAGATTTTTTTGATACCCTGAGCGAGAAAATGCTTTCGCTCTGTAAAAGCCAACAGGAAGTTGTCTCCCTATCGGGTATAATTAGGGCGAATAGGAATCAAATTAAAATACAGGTTCTGGAATGAAAACCACGCTTGCACAAGAGACCCTTATCGATCCACAGGCCACTTTTCTGCTCATGTTCTCTGAACAAGACCCTGTTTGGGGGCTAGAAGACTTTTGTGGAAGTATCCTGCGCTTTGATTCTCACCCCGAGCAGCTTCCCCGCTTCAAAGAGGCCACTCTTTATCTCTGTGGCGATCTCAGTCGGACCCGCGAACTTGATTTCAGTGAGGCCAAAGCGGTGAGGGTTATTCGTGAACTGTCCCAGGGCGAACTCGAAACGGGATGGCAAGCAGTGAGTTTGGGACAGGTTCCCCTCAATCTTCATGGTCTGGGTATCTATTATCGCCGCTATTTTGACACTGAGATTGATTATTTCCATGCCATTCAATCTGAACACACATTTCAAATTTTGAGAGAGTCAACCAAACCTGGGGTCGCTCGGCGCACAGGGATTTATTTAACCCCCGTCAAACAAGATACGGAGGGGCTGCATTTTCACTTGCTTCGCTGCTCGACAAATCTTGAAGGTCCAACAGAGAATTTTCAAGCAACAGATCATCAAATTATCAATGCCCTGAACCAAGAGGCCGCCCTTTTTTTCAGATCTCCGGCCCCTTTAAATCACGTGCTTGCGCAAATTTATCACAATTCTCCAGCCAGCGAAAACCAGAAGCAAAGCAAAGCAAAAATTTCAGCCCATGCAGATAAAACCAAGGACATGTCTGTCAATGGCATCATGGCATTTTGCACGTTTTACCATGAACTCGAAAAACTAAAACCGCTCTCAGAAGACCCTTTTGATTATGGACTCTATCAAACCAGTGGATTGACAAAATTGCATTTCCGCCACAAAGCGCCAGAAAGTGCAGGAAATTATCCGCTTGAATTTACACTGACCCTCTATCCCCATTCACTCTTTCTCATGCCTTTATCGACCAATCGCCTGTACACCCATACAATTCAATCTTCTATGTTAGATGCAGAAAAACTGCCTACCCGTCTGGGTTACGTGGTTCGCTGTTCTAAAACCGAAGCCCTGCACAATCAGGGCCAAACCTTTTTAAAGCAAGGTCATCAAGCAATTCCCTTAGAAACGCCATCTTCTGAGGGCCTTAATGAATTGCGGTCTTTGTACCGCGAAGAAAATAAATCAACAGCTCAGATCGCCTACGGAGATCAATTTTTATTCAGTATGAATCAGGGAGATTATTTGGCTCCTGTCTGTCACTCAAAGGATGCGTTTTTGGTCTATGATTTGCCCCCACAAGACAATCTGTTTGAAGCCCTGAAGGCCGCTACACGCTTTGAAATGCAAGGCAAAGGACGGCAAGGAGGTCTATTGGTTCTGCCAAACTCAGAAGATCTGTTTCCCCTGGTTCGAACCACTGCTGAGTTTCAGTTCCCAGCCCAAATTTTTGCTCCGGTTCATGAGCACTTGGCCCAAATGATTCTTGAGCGCACTTCCCTGACCTCAAAATTTAACAATGCCCTGATTGAAATCTATAACAAGGCCTATACCCAGATGGGCAGTCATTCAGATCTGGCACTGGATTTAGAACGCGATTCCTGGATCGCACTCTACTCATGTTATCAAAACCCTGAACAGGCCTTCCCCCTGCGAAAACTCGTGATCGAAGCCAAAGCGACTGGGGAAATTTTTGAAATAGCACTGAAACATCATTGTGTGGTAATTTTCTCAGTCGCCACAAACCGGCTGTTTCGCCACAAAATCATGCTCGAAAAAACGCCAACCACACCAGAGAATAACTGGCTGGGTGTAACCTTTCGGAGTGCTAAAACCTTTGTGAATTATCGCAGCGCTCCTGTTCAATTGGCTGATGGGCAGCAGCTTCATTTGGCCACACCAGAAGAGCGACAAGCGTTTTTAGCATGGCGAAGGCGTGAGAACCAGGAAATGGATTTTGATTACCCCGCGCTGAATTTTACACTCAGTCCGAGTGATTTACTCACTCCTGAATTGCTTTAAATATAATGTAAGATCTAACGAGGAAAACCTACTCCAAGAACATTTCTTTCACTTCATCAACTTACTTATGTCTATCATGAAAATTTGAACACTAATATCAAAATATGCACGTTTTCAATACAAATTAGTTTTTTTCGCTCATATAAAATTGTTTCAATGGTTATCTCTTCCTGAAAGAATAGGCAAGATGATGAACTGAGCAGTGCCTCATCTTATAACAAGCTGTGAAGAATCGCATATCCAAGGGCTATTCCACTTAATTTCTTAGCCGAGATCAGGCTCCTCTTTTTGATCCATGCTCTGATAGAATGGATCCTTTCGCTGCACCAATCACCCAGAGCGTTCAAGATATGATCAATTTACTCAGTCATTGACATTGATTGCTCAATTCTCTTAGAGTTGACATGTCTTGGGTGTAACCCCTGCCATACGGGCATATTTCTCAGACTCTTCACATTTCTTTAAGAAAGCATAGGCCATAGAAATATTATTGTAAACGAGTTTTATCTTTGAATAGGTGTCTGGAATTTCGAGTCCAACTTTTATGGACTCTTCGTATCGGCCCATCGCCCCTAATACCCCTGTCAAATTGTATTTGATATCGTTGTTTTTAGGATCAAGTTTATGCAGAGTTAAAATATCTTCATATGATTTTTGAAACTGATTGTCTTCAAAATACATAATAGAACGACTGTCTAGCGCCTTCCAATAGTCTAATTCGCTGAAATCCGGCGTTACAGTGGGAACAAGCTTGGCAGTTTTTTCAATAATATAGGTATAGTCTTCAATCGCATGTCCACGGCCTTCTGGGGTTTTTAAAGCACCATAGGCATAGGCTCTATTGGTTCTGAGATTTATTTCTTCAATGAAAATCGAGGGTTTAAAGGCATTGTAATATTCAATCGCCTCTTGAAATCTGGCAACCTGCAGAAGTGAGCCAGCCAGCTTATAATAGACTGCATTCATAGAATATTGAGTTGCTTTTAGAAATTTAATTAAAGTATTAGCAGACTCATTGTATTTTTTCTTCTCAGCATAAAAATCAGAAAGCAAGACGACAGGCAAATGCCATTTTGGAGCAAGAGAAATAACCTTTTCAAAAGCTTTTACGATATCTGTCTCTGGATTTGACATCGCCCAATACTTTATAGCCTGAGATAGCAGAACATCAGCAGAGTGAGGGTCACTCTCAATCGCTTCATCCAGTAATTTTTGAGCCGCATCATATCGCCTCAGGAACAGCAATTCTCTTGCAAAAGCAGACTTAAACAAAACCGAATTGGGATTGATATTTAAAGCCTGAGAAAGTTGCATTTCATTGCTTCTTGAAAAAAGAGTTATTTCATATCGGGCAAACTTGGAGTATAAGAGCAACCCAAACAATTTATCATCTTTTGCTTTTTCCAGATAATCATACAATTTATTCAGAAAATTAGAATCTATTCCATAGGCATTTAAAGGATAGGTTCTTAGCTCTATTTCCGTCAACAGTATATACAAAGCCTCAGATTGCATATAAGCCTCAGGCTGTTTTGAAAAGTCATTTAGTTGCTTCACTACAGCTTCAATTTCGTTAAATTTTTCAAGTTTTAGCAAGGCCAGACATTGATTAAAAAGTGCGTGAATTGCCGGAGTTGAACTGTTCGTAAATGCTTTTATCAGTTCAATCGTCCTTTCAGGTTTTCCAGCTAAAAGATAAGCTGAAGATAAATCAAAAATAACTTCAGGATTGCCCGGATTTTTATTTAGTTTTTCTTGAAATTTCTCAACCAAAGTGTCACCAGAAACTGAATATATTTGGCTTTGAATTACACTTGAATCGAAAAAAAGTACAAAGGGCATCAGAGGATCAGAGGTTTCAAAAAATTGAGCTCTTTTATCAAATTTCATTGAGGTGGGGACTTCAGCCACATTTTGTTCATTCAAAACACTTGCTGAAGGAGAGCTTGACGGTTCTGGCGTTGGCGAAAGCTTGATTGAATCAGCTGATTCCCAGAGATTCGAATTAGTAGATCTTATCATGGGTATACTGCTTGGGCTTTTAGTAGTGTTGATCGAGACTACTGGAGTACACGCATTGAGTAAAGTAAAAACCGTAAAAAGACTGGCTAGAACCTCTAAATGTTTAAGTTGAGACATTTTCTACGCCCTTCAAAAATTAGTAAAAAAGGCCTCGCTTTATCAAAAAAATAGCAGGTCTGGAATAAAGAACGATAGCCCATCAAAACAATTCGATTATACTCAATTCAGCTTTCAGATACAATTCTGAGCTCAAATCAAAAATGACAGGGTTTGAAAAACCACTTGATCTCCTCTGTATATATAAGATTTTAGGGTTAGGGAAAAAAGAGCAGAAGCAAAGAAATAGGCTCAACGAAAACTCAGACCGCTATAGATGAAAACGCCTGCATTCAGGGGCTGCCCTAAGAGATAGCCAGCACTCTTCCAACCCCCATTCAAAAATACCCCCCAATGCCGATCAAAAAACCATTCAAAATCAGCTCTGATTGCCATCCCAGTATTAAATTGCTCCTGTTGCCAGAGGTCAAACTGAATGCCAGCGCTAAAATCATCGGTTTTGATAATTTCAGGAAAATTGATTCCCATGCCAAGATTTTGCATAGGGCGGCCATACTTCAAATAGAGCAGAAAGAGTTTGTGATCGATTTTAAAAAAATGATTTAAATACAATTCATAACCCAATGGAGAAGGGTTAAACAGCGTGCCATAACTCCATCCAAAACGCTCATCCCCGAGCAAAATCCAGGGTTTTATTGGCTCATCATCGTTTGTGGGTTTATGAATCACACCATCCCATAGCGTTTGGTAAAACAAGGGATCGAGTAATTCCCAAGCCAGACTGAGGGTGACAGCTTCGTTATAATATTGAATCAGATCGGGTTGTACTCGATTGTCGGCGCTAACAGGCTCTTTGCCACTGTAAAGTTGGTAAGTGGGCAAGATAAAATGGACAGGATCACCCGCTGTTTTTTGCCAAGTTTCAGGAATCGCAGGATTTTGTGGAATTACCAGAAACGCATAAATCGGAAAAAAAGATTTATTGACCCAGCCATGTACCAAGGTATCGGCAAAGGCAGCATTGTTTTTATAGAGTTCGATTTGGCTCTGCCGTGCAATCATACTATTTACTTCAAAACCGCCCACTGAAAGCAAGGCCCGGTCTCTAAGACTGGCATTTTCTGCCATTTCAACTGTGGTAGTAGGAAAAAACGGATTCAGATCATGGAAGATAAACTGACTATTCACCTGCGCAGCCCGTGTCCAATGCCCAAACTCATGAGACCAAATCGTAAATTCATAGGTCCAAAAAATGGACCATGTTTCACTGAGAATATTCCCTACCCAACCGGGAATCAAAGACCTTAAAAAATTTTGATTCAAGTCCTGAAACACTTGATTTCCAAAAATACCCATGCGCGCAGGGATTTCAGGACTGTAGGACAGTGGAAGCGGGGCTTGAAACTGTCGAAAGTAACCAGCCCTCTCTTGAGATTCGCTCTCTGTTTGAACTGTCTGGGGTGCATCGTCAGGTAGACCCTGGGCTTGAAGACTAAAAAATGGGAAAAAGCTCAGTAAACTTGTCAGTAAGATTTTTTTTATTTTATGCATAACCCATTCTAAAATTGCAGTTCAGGTGTGTGAATGACAGACGTCAACAAATTAACGACAGATGGCGTTGATTGTCCGTGCTAAAATTAAGCTCAGTTACTTTCTCGAGCAATTTGCATGACCACCACAAGTCTGATTCATTATTTTTTGGCTTTTTTGGAATCTTTGGATGTGACCCCGATTTTTCTGGTGCCCGGCGCAACTTTGGATCCACTCGTGCAGGCCTTGGCTGAAGATCAAAGCTTAAAAGCTGTGTGCTGCAGTCATGAGGTCAGCGCAGGTTATATGGCCGATGGTTATAGTCGCGTGACGGGCAAACCAGGCATTATGGCTGTGATGGGGGGGCCTGGTGCCAGTCATGCCATGACCGCACTTCTGACTGTAAAAACCGAACAGATTCCCTTGCTGCTTGTGACAGGAGATGTCGACTCCAAGCTAGCTGATTTACACGCATTTCAAAACCCAGGGCCAGCATTATTAAACCAATCTGCCTGGCTGGAACCACTGATGCTGAAAAGCTGGAGAATTCAGGATCCAGCAGAAGCCCCAAAGATTTTGGCGCAAGCCCAGACCTGCTTAAAGGCCTGGCCAGCTGGCCCCCTTCATCTTCAGATTCCCGTCGATCTTTGGGAAAAACCTTTAGAGGCCGATCTTCCGGCCCTCAAGTTAACGATAACCGAAACACCGCCTCTTTCTCCAGAACGAATCAGACAGTTAGGGGATAAGCTAAAATCTTCAGTAAAATGCGCCTTATGGGTGGGCTCAAGTTTGAAGGCCTCGCTGGCAGCGCCTCAACTTGAATCATTGGCAAATTCGCTGCAGATCCCGGTTATCACCAGTTTGCGCGCCAAAGGCCTGTTGCCAGAGAATCACCCTTTGAGTATGGGGGTCTTTGGATTTGGGGGAAATAGTAGGGCCGAACAGCTGCTCTTGAGTGAGGAACTCGAAACCTTGGTGGTTTTGGGGGTTCGACCCTCAGAACGCAATACCCTGTCCTGGCATGCGGATCTGCTCACGGGCAAGCGCAGTATCCTTTGGGTGGATCAGACCACGCAACCTCAATGGGCAAAGGCTTTCCCCCAATTGGAGGTCATTTCAGCCAATCCCAACGCGATTTTAGAAGCCCTGGCCACTCAGATTCCCCCCCTCCCAGAATCGCTCCGGGCACAAAGGTTAGCTTGGCTGAAGTTCATCAAGGAACGGCCCGCCAAGTTACAGCCCCCTGAACGTGAGACTTTGGCCACTTACTTCAAACTTTTACGCCAGGCCATAGAGCCCACGGCCCCAGTGTTTGTCGATGCAGGACTGGTCAAGCGCAATGCAGGTTCACTCTGGCAGGCCCTCCAGCCTGATACCTTTTATATCTCTTCAGAGGTGGGAGCAATGGGCTGGGCCATTGGCGCAGGAATAGGCGCAGCCTTTGCACAGCAAAAGCCTGTGGTGGTGCTAACAGGAGACGGCTCAATGCGCATGCAGGGCACAGAAATCAGCACAGCGGCGTTACATCGCTTGCCCATTTTGTTTGTGGTTTTCAAAAATGGCACCCTGGGCAGCGTGGCGCAAAGGCTAGCGGAAAGCCCCTCAAGCCAATCCCTTTTACAATTGCCCCCGATTCAATGGACTGTTTTTGCCAAGAGTTTGGGGGTTCCTGCCCAACAGGTAAACAGCCCCGCCGACCTTGCCAATATTCTGGCAGAAAAGCAGGTCCTCAAGGGCCCCTTTTTAATCGAAATTCTCTTGCCCATATCTGACAGCCAGGCCCCAGAACGGGCAGTTCCAAGGCTTGAACGACCCGAGCATCCTGGTTACTTGTCAAGGCCCTCAGAGCAAGATCTATGAAAAAGCGATCTGCTCAATGAAAGAAGTCCTCTTAACGGGCACCAGTGGCTATCTGGGCCACGCCCTGGCCAAAATGCTTGAACCCCAATTTGAGCTCAAACGGCTCACTGCTCGCTTGGCGGAGATTCAACCTGAATCATTGCACCCTGATTGCGTCATACATCTTGCCGGTGCGCTCCGCCATCGCGAAACAGAATGCTTTGAAACCAATTTCCTGGGGTTTCAAAGCTTGCTCAAGGGGCTTGCCCATCCGAAAATCCCGATTGTCTATTTTTCCAGCCGGGCGGTTTATGCTCCCCATTCAGAACCCTTGCAAGAAGATTCTCCCTTGGCTTCGGCAGAAGCCTATGGCCAAAGTAAAATCCAGGCCGAACGCCTGTTGCTCGCAAGCGGTCACCCCTTTTTGATTCTGCGACCCACCCTCATCTGGGGTTGGAACGGTGAACAGGCCGGAAGAAGTTTTATTGCCCAAGCTGCCAAGCGCCTGATGAGACAGGAAACCCTTACGCTGTATTTGCCGCCCCGAAACCATGACTCGCTTTATGTGCAGGATCTGGCGCGTTGGCTGCCGAGCTTGCTAAGCCCTGGCCCCCACTGGAACCAAGCTTTTAATTTAGCCGCCCCCCCAACTGACTTTCATACCCTGATTCTGCGCCTGGCCCAAGAGGTCGAAAGACAGTGCGGCCATTCTCCCCAAATTCAATTCCAACCTGGCCCCCCGGCACGGGCCCCGCTGCTATCGCTGGCTAAATTCAGACAGACCTTTCCTCAACTTGGCTGGACGCCAGAGGCTCAGATTTTAAAAGCGCTGGTTCAAGGGCTAAAAGCACTTCCAGAATAGCAAACGGATGACCCAACCCACGCTTGAACGCTTTCAGGCGCATGCGGATTTTTCATGCGGTTCAATAGCGTTCCCCAGCTATCCCCTGATTGATCAGCGAGGACAAACGCTCTATCTGCTCTGATTCTAAGCGAAGCTCTTGAGCTGCCCAATTTTCTTCCAGGCGTTCAATTCTCCGTGTCCCTGGTATCGTGGCAACATCACGCGAAAGCAGCCAAGCCAAAGCCACCTGGGCAGGCGTGGCATCTATTTCATGTGCAATTTCAGCAACAGCATCGGCCAAGCGGATATTTTGGGCAATGGCTTCTTCACTAAATCTTGGATTTTCCAAACGCCAATCTCCAGGTTCTAAATCACTTCTAGAGCGAATCGCACCCGATAAAAATCCCCGCCCCAACGGACTATACGCCACAAATCCAATCTCCAAGCGTCGAAGGGTGGGAAGAATTTCAGCCTCCACTTCGCGCGACCACAAAGAATACTCGGTCTGGAGTGCACTGATCGGATGCACAGCATGTGCACGGGCAAGGGTTTCTGAGTCAGCCTCTGACAAGCCAAGATAGCGAACTTTTCCTGCCTTCACAAGTTCAGCCATGGCTGCCACGGTTTCCTCGATTTCAGTGTTGGGGTCTATACGGTGTTGGTAATAGAGATCGATATAATCAGTTCCCAAGCGCTTCAAAGAAGCATCGCAAGCAGCCTTTACATACTCTGCATTGCCTTTGATTCCTTGCCAACTGCCGTCTTCTCCCCGTGAAATGCCAAATTTGGTCGCAAGGGTGATCTGCGCACGACGCCCCTTCAGGGCTTTAGACAACAAAAGTTCATTGGTAAAGGGGCCATACATGTCTGAGGTATCCCAGAAAGTACACCCCAGGTCTGCAGCCCGGTCAAGTACACTCAGATTTTGCGTTTCTGAAGAGGAACCGTAAAAATCCGACATCCCCATGCATCCCAAACCAATGGCTGGCACCCGCAGGCCCTGTGTTCCAAGAGTCACTACTTTCATCAATCAGGATCTCCCTTTGTCAATATTTAGATCTTCAAAAGATACTGAATTTGAGAGGATTCAAAGCCAAGAATCCCCAAAGTCTTAATTGAGATTATACGTTTCCCAAGCTTCACAGACCTGCCAAATTCTCCAAAATTATTGCCTGATCCTCTAAGTATTTAGAAGAGAGCTTGATTTCTGATTTGTACTGGCATACACTCAAAAACATGAGAGACATGCAGATTTCTGGTTTAAGCAGCAAGGTAGCAAAGCTTTTTGAGGCTGAAAATAGCCGTTATTTACTCAAGCCACTGCCTGGCCTTAAATTGCTACGCTGTACCCAAGCAACCCCCTTAGAGACAATGCTCTATGAACCTGTTATTTGCATAATTCTCCAAGGGCGTAAAGAAACGAGATTGGCAGAGCGAACATTCCATTTTGGAGCCGGTGAATCCCTGATTGTAAGTCATGAATTGCCTGTGCAATCTCGAATCACAGAGGCCAGCCCAGCTCGACCCTATCTGGCCCTCATTCTCAGTATCGATCTCGCGCTCCTGCGCAGCCTCTATGAACAGATAGCTGAACTGGCCTTGCCAAGCCATGAGGAGCAGTCTTTAGCCGTCCACCAGACAGATAAAGCACTCATCGAAACTTTCAGCCGCTATCTGGATCTGATCGACAAGCCACTCGAAGAAAAGATTCTCTCGCCCCTGCTGTTTAAAGAAATTCATTTTCGCCTGCTGATCGCTGCACATGGCGGCATGCTGCGCCACTTGCTTTGGCATGACAGCCATGCCAGTCGTATTTCGCGAGCCATTGAACATGTGCGAAAAAACTTCGCGTCCCCTTTGCCTGTTTCAGATTTAGCCCGACATGTCGGCATGAGTGCCTCTTCGTTTTATCAGCATTTTAAATCGATTACCGGAACCACTCCCTTGCAATACCAAAAGGCACTCCGTCTGCTGGAAGCAAGACGCCTATTGAGCGAAGGCCGAAATTCAGTCAGCCAGATTGCCTTTGATGTCGGCTATGAAAGTCCAACTCAATTTAGCCGAGAGTACGCCCGAAAATTTGGAGCCTCTCCACGCCATGAGCTGCGCATCCATGCCTAGCACTTGAAAACTGCTTAAGGCCCATAGCTTCAGCCAGAAGGGCAAAATCATGGGCCGGAATTTTGAGCTGGCCGAATCTAAGCCCCCAAGATGGCTTGTTCTGAACAAAGGAAAACTTTCAATCAGGAGCTTGTGCCCTGCCTCCTCACCAGTGGCAGATTGCAGATCTAGACGGTGAGGCTAAAAGTCTGGACTCCTCTCCACCGCTTAGATCACAGCTGAAACAATTTCAACCAGAGAAGTAAAGGCCTGAAGGGGTTCACCTTCAGGATATGTGGAAAGTCTTGGCCTTTCAATCTCAGCTCTGGCTGCTCACACAGCAAATTGGGTTGATCCTGTAACCAAAAATGAAGCGCTTGCCTCATTGTGGGTTCTAACTGTTCTGAAGCGGTCTCACTCGGCAAAGGCAATTGCAGGGAAAAGAAGGGGTGCTCTTTCAACCAACGAGAAGATAGATGAAACGAAAGTTGTAAATGTGTGGAAAGGCTTTCCTGAAGTTTAACGAACATATATTATTTGCCGCTTGAAGGGTTCTTGAAAGTTGCATGCTGTGATTGTTTTTCGAGACGAATTAAAAGACACCAAGGCGACTTGGGGTTTGGTTTCAGGGATTCTGACCACATCATTCCTTTTCCTCTCTTGCTCCAAATAGAAGTTCCAATACGTCTTATAGTCGCCTGTTTTTAAGCTGAAAACTAACCGTTGCATATTGTTCTTTTTTACGGCAGGCCCATTATTTTTTATATTCGTCCCTTAGCAATCCCCAATACATCGTATTGCATATTTCGTTATTGATTATTACATCATTTCGAATCACGCCTTCAAGTTTAAAGCCATATTTTTCAGGGAATACAATGCTCTTATTATTTTTATCATTACAACAAATTCTAATTTTATTCAATTTTAGCTCATCAAATATGAAATTAATCATTAAATCACATGCTTTTTTTACTATTTTCTTCCCTTCATACTCCTTATCAATCATATAACCAATTTCCGCAACACTTAAATCATGATTTATGTCTTTGATCAAAACCAAACCGATAATCTTCTTATGCTCCCAAAGCCCCCAAAAATAACCCTCACCATTTTTAAATATTTCCAAAAATTTGGAAATATAGGCTTCAGCATCCCTTACCGTTTTTGTTTTGCTGACAAAGGGAATCCATCTTTCACAGTTTTTTCTATCTCTGTCAATATAATCAAAAAAATATTGGCATTCTCTTTTCTCCAATATTTTCATTTTAATATTGTTGCCAATATCTAGCTCAAGCATCATAATTTCTCCCAATGAATAGAGCGTTCGCCATAAAACCAGCACGACAGCTGACGGATTCTGTTGATCAAATTGCCACTTTATCACTCAAAAACGAATAGTCTCTTTGTCCCTGGTAAATCAAAGAAGTGAGCCCCAGATAACGCTTTAACTTACCACAATAACCTCTGTAAAGGCTTCGACACTAAAGCCTTGAGCATAGACGCGTTTTCAAGCCCAACCGACAAGGACAACACTGCGATGCTCAACTGACTCATATGATTATCAGGAGTGGATTCTCTATGCAACGCACCATCAGCACCTTATTGAGATCGCAACGCCACGCAAGTGCCTTGTCAGCTCAAAGTGCTGTGTTGGCAGGGATCCTGCCTGGAGTTCAAAAATACTCAGAATAAATGTTTCTCCTCAAGATCCTGAAAGTGAGTTAGAATCCGAAAAAATTCAGTGTCGATCTTGCCATTAGTATAGCGAACCTCCCCAAGATCAATTCTGCGTCCACCTTGGGAATCTTGAAAAGTACCACCAGCCTCTTCAACAATAATGGCAACAGGAGCATGGTCCCAAGGTTTTCCAATCACATCAACAAAAGCATCAATTTCACCATCTAGAAACTCGATCATATTTTTCAGTGATGGTGGAATCCAAACTGACATATCTTGAAATTTCTCTACCCGTTTAGTTTGAACTCGTTCCCAAATGGCTATTTTGCTTTGAGAAAGATGTTTGGATAATGATAGGTTGACAGGCAAAGGCTCATCTAGATCAAATGATTTGGCATGATATGCTCCTTTTCCTTTCGTTGCCCACCACCTTCGATTCAAAGCTGGGCGACTAATTAAACCCAGTATGAGTTCGTCATTTTCTTCTAAAGCAATATGGGTTCCCCAGTATTTTTTACCCGCAATGTATTCAGAAGTCCCATCAATGGGATCTAAAATCCAACAGCGATTAGCTTGTTTGGTTAGGCCAAATTCTTCCCCCAAAATAGCATCATCAGGGCGCTCTTTAGAAAGAATAGTCTTCATTTTTTGTTCAATTTCAAAATCTATTCTTGTTACTGGCGTTCCATCCTGCTTCAATATTGGTGAAAAGTTGGTTTGAAAAAAAGATAAAGCATATTTATCAGCCATGTCTGCCAGACGATGGGCAAGAGCTAAATCACTTACGAATGAATCTTGAATTTGCTCTATCACTTTATTCTGTCAAGTCTCTCCAATCTTGATTTTCCTGTGTCTTGAGCCGTCAAGACACGGATTTTGAGCGCATGATGAAAGTTTATTAGAAGTGCCCGGGCCAAAAGCATTGACTGAACTGAATCGTTTTGCTCAGCTCCCGCCTTTCAGGCAGAAAAAGCTGAGAGGACATCATTGAACTTCATCGAAGACATCAACCAAATGTTGAACCAGTTTGAGCAAACGTTCGTATTCCTGCATAATCAGGTTACTGCCCGTTTCAAGTTCGATATCATCAAGATCATCTGCCAGGGCGTCACAGTCTTCCATGAGTTGATTCAGGGTTGCTTCACGCTCTTCTTCGCTAAGCTGATTCATTTGCTTGAGCAATTGCAAAGCTTCTTCCTGTAATGCTTCACAGCCATCCTGGAGAATCTGAAAGGCACCATTGTAATGAAGGGCTTTAAACAAGCGCTCTTGAAGTTGTTCCAGAGGGCGCATCTGCAGCCGGATTTCACTGGTCTCAAATTCCGCTTCGAGCACATCAAGGGATTCTTCAATTTGCGCTTTAACGGCCAGAGTCTGCTGGTAGAGAATACTTTGCAGCTCTGAATTTTCCTCATCAAGGGTCAAGGTGTGGTTAATTTCACTTTGCAAAAGATAACGCACCTGCTCTTGGGTAAACCGAAGAACCCGTTCGTAAAACGCATCATATTCAGTCTGGGATTTCGGAAAACGCAAAGCTGAAAATCGTTCCAAATCTCTCGCCCAACGCTCATCCTCAGAGAGTGAGGTTTCGTATTCAATGTATTGAAAGAGTTCCTGAGCCTCAGCATGTTCAGGATCCTGGTCGAGAATTTGTTTTAAATAGACCTTGGCACTCCCTGAATCTCCCAAGAGATAGAGCAGACGGGCCATTTCGATCAGAAAACGGGCTTCATGAGGAATTTTACGCAGGGCCGTCTGCAAAAGTCGGTGCACTTCAAGCAGCCCAGCTTTGTTTTCAAAGCCTCCAGCCTGAATTTCATCCAAAAGTTGACAGGCCAATACGTAGCAATCGTCAGGATCTTCCCCATATTCTTCAAGAGGTTTACTGCTTTCAGGTACAAACTTGAACATCAATCGCTGTTTCAAACCCAGCATTTGTATTCTCCTTCAATAGCAATATTATCCTAATTTATTAAAACCCTGGTTCTAGATATTAGTGTACCCTGAAAAATTTCAAAATTCCTGAAAAATCAAATCCGCTATTTTTTCAACCATCAACAAGGCCCAAAAAATACACGGCAGAGTTTTCTGCCGTGTCAAAGAGTTTATGAATTAGTGAAGGCCATAGTCTGCGGGGGTTTTACGATTCACACCATTTTCCCAGTTCTGAAAATGTGCCATGGCCTTACGACTGTCTTGGATCGTGTTGACTTCGTCGTTGTTTTCGGGCATGGTATTAAAAAAGAAGACATTCAGAATTGCCTTGTTAAATTTTCCCCAAGACTGGAAAAATTTTTTGGTCGCATCCATTGTTGCCTGGGGGCTGTCGATAAAGCGCTTATTCGCTGCGCGAAATTCTCTCCAGATTCTGCCTTGTTTGGTAGATTGGAGATCATCACCAAACGATTTTCTTTGCGCCCGATAACGCGTAAAGGTGTCAGTGTTTAAAACGCCGATGACTTGATCTGAAGCAGATGAAAGAGATGTCAGCAGTTCAGTCCGACAGTTTTTTAAAGCATTTTCAGTCTCTTCACTGGGATTGGCAAGATGTTTCTGCTCGGCTTGCAGTAAATTTTGATAGGCTCGTTCTGATTGAAATCGGCATGCCGAAGAAATATTTATCTGCTTGTTGCCAACTTCATTTGAGGATACATAATGCAAATGGAGAAATTTCATCTGTTTGGTGGCTTCGGGAGAATCTAAACCATGGCGGTTGATGATCTTGTTTAGATCGCGTGATTCCAAAATATACTCTGTGTTTTCACTACAATATTCTTTATGAGCATAGGCCAGAAAGCGATTGGCTTCAATCTTGGAGGCTGAATCTGAACGGGGGTTAAATTTCATCAAGATGAGATTCATGCATTTAACTTTGGGAGATAAGCCAATTTTTCCACTTGTGGATGATTGTTCAAATTGAATGGAATTCCGGCTGAACCCTATCAACTTATTTAAAATCGAGGTGGCTTTCAGTTTGCTGGCATCGTAATCGATCATTTTAAAGCTGAACTTTTCATCAAAATCTTTGAGCAATTCTACCCGCTTATCTTGAACGACACGGGCTGGCTGGGGCATATCCTGAGCGCGTTCGCTGATCACACTGGGAGTAGCACTTTTAAATAATTCCGCCATGGTTGTTGGCGTTTTTGTTTTTTGTGGAGATTCAGAAGGAGCCACAGAGCTTTCGGTTGTTTTTACGGGTTCAGAAACTTGGCTGGGGGCAGTGGGTTTGGGTGAAAGGGGAGCAGGAATGGGGGTGCTGACAGGGGTATTTGGGATGCTTTGCATTTTTTAACCTCTTGCTGTGGTTTTGATAATTCAAGTATACGGCGTTAACATTATTTTAGTCAAGGTAATTTTCTGATTTTTTTTCATTTTTTTTCTCGCAGCTTATAAATTGATCATTTCAAAATTTGAGCAATGCTGCCAAAATTAAGCCCCAAAAGCTGCTGTCAATGGGCATGATGAGCCGAATTCAATCCAGAAGCGATGTTTGGCTCTGCGCAAGGCATCCGTCGAAGGCAACGCGGGGAGGCATCTCATCGAGGTATTCGATACCGTAATCGACCTGTTTGAGTTCGAGGGTGATGAGCGAGCGCAGCACAAAAGGACAGAGCTAAAAGCTCAAGACCACTCTGCCAGGCCAGCGGCAGCCTGTTTCATCGTTTTGCTAGCGGTGGTGAAAAATGCGGGTATCCCGTTCCCGCTCAACGAAATGGTTCAGCAAGCTTCGCCAACAACCCAGGCAGCTCTGCGATGTTGAATTCTAATTTTTTACAATTCTCACAGGGTGTTTCCATACTTTTTTTTCGACCTGTTCAACCCTTCTCTTGCCTCGACTTTTACGCTACGCTAAACATGTACCATGAAAGGCAAAGCTTTCTAGAATCTTTCTCTTCATTTATCCCAGACCAGCAACCACTCTCCTGTGGTGCTGTTATGCTTTTGTCGCAACAAATCCCGAGGTAATCTATGCAGCGTTTTAAACGAGCGATCTTAACCCACGGGGGTGCAGGCTCAAATCCCCAGAATTCAGACGGCCCTCAAGCCGCAGCCGTTCAGGGCTTGGCTCTTCTGGAGCAGGGCCAATCCGCTTTGGCAGCCGCAGTTCAGGCTGTCAAATACTTAGAAGACGATCCCCGCTTCAATGCGGGCACAGGCTCGCGTCTGCGCGCCGATGGTAAAACCATGCAAATGGATGCCTCCTGCATGACCAGCGCAGGCCAATTTGGTGCCGTGGCCTGTGTCGAAGATGTTCAAAACCCGATTGATTTGGCCCAGGGGGTCTTGCTCTACTCGCCCTGCATTCTGCTGGTGGCAGACGGGGCCCGATTATTTGCCCAGCAGCAGGCCATTCCGTTTTGGACTACCCGCCAAAGCCCCAAATCCAATCCCCAAGCCAACCATCATCCCAGCCCAGATCAGGCCCCGGCCTGCGATACCGTTGGGGCCGTGACCTTCGATGGCAAAGTCTTTGCCGCAGCACTTAGTTCCGGTGGACTCGCTCAAGCTGCCCTCGGGCGTGTTGGCGATGTGCCGCTGCCGGGCTGTGGCCTCTTTTGTGGCCCAGAGGGGGCCGTGGCCTGCACCGGCGACGGTGAGTTTATTGCCCTCAAGCTCTTGGCCAAAGAAGTCTACAATTGGCTGGCTGAGCTTAGCCCCACAGAGGCCGCAGCCAAAGCCCTCAGTCTTTTCGACCCCAGCGTGGATATTGGCTTGATTATCCTCACCAAAAATGACTTTGCCGCCCAGTCTCGCAATGGCATGGCTTGGTCGCAGCAAACAGAGAGAGACTAAAATATGGCCTTAAAACCTTTTTTTCAGGGGCGACTGATCGCCATTGGCGGCAACGAAGACAAATCCGATCAATTATTGGTACTCAAACGCGTGGTACAAGAGATTGGCAAACCAGATTTTAAGGTGGGTATTGTTACCACTGCCAGCGAAGAGCCCGAACAAAGAGCCAAAGACTACCAGGCTGTGTTTACGGCTTTGGGCGCCGCTGAGATCGTGATTTTGGATATTCGCACACGGGCCCAGGCCAATGACAAGGCCATCGCCAAAACCCTCAAAGATCTCGACTTGATTTTTTTGGCTGGAGGTGACCAATTGCGTCTCACCACCATTTTGGGTGGCTCGCGCATACTCGAAGCCATGCATCACAAGCTCGATACCGGGGCATTGATTGCAGGTACCAGTGCTGGAGCAGCTGTTTTCTCAGACACCATGATCTACGAAGGCAGCAGTGAAGAGGGCTTGGTCAAAGGCAAAGTGCTCACCACCTCTGGCTTTGGCTTTGTTGAGAATATTATCTTTGATACCCATTTTATGGCGCGGGGCCGTTTGGGGCGTCTGATTCAGATTGTTACCACCAATCCCACCTGTATTGGTGTGGGTATTGGTGAAGACTCGGGGGTGTTGCTCAAAGGCGATGAAACCCTCGAAGTGATTGGCACAGGCCAAGTCCTGATTGTCGATGGCTGTGATATTGGCCATTCGAATATCATGGATATTCAATTGGGGGGGCCAATTGCGGTCGAAAACGTGCGTATTCACTCGCTGGTCAAGAGCTATGGCTTTGATTTCAAAACCCGCAAATTTATTGCTCCGATTGTCACAGAAAAAAAGGAAAGCCCATGATTACAATTCAAGAACTCAAAGCCCTGCGCGGCCCCAATCGCCACAGCCGCCACCCCGCTATTTTTATGGTTGTGGATATCGCAGGCTACGAATTAACCCCCTCAGACAAATTGCCAGGCTTTAACGCGCGCCTTTTGGCTTTGATACCCAGCTTGCAAATGCATGGCTGCTCCATTGGTGGGCCCGGTGGCTTTGTTCAGCGCCTTAGCCAGGGCACCTGGGCCGGACACATTATTGAGCATATCGCGATCGAATTGCAGTGTTTGGCGGGCATGGAAGTGGCCTATGGCAAAACCCTCGACACAGAACAAACGGGTATCTATCTGGTGGTGTTTAAATACCTGGTCGAATCAGTGGGCTTAAAAGCCGCTCAATCAGCGGTAGCCCTCTTTGAGGCCCTGGCAGAAGACCGGCCCTTTGATTTGGATCAGGCCGTGGCCGAACTCAAGATTTTGCGCGAAGACAATATGCTTGGCCCCACCACCTGGAGCATTGTCGAAGAAGCGCAATCACGCGGTATACCCTGCATTCGCCTCAATCAAGACAGCCATATTCAATTGGGCTATGGCGCTTACCAAAAGCGGATTCAGGCTTCTATTACCAGTCAGACCTCAGCCATTGCCGTCGAAACTGCCGATGGCAAAAGCGATGTCAAAGCCTATTTGAAAAATGCGGGTATCCCCGTACCCAAGGGCCAGATAGTCACCAGCGAAGCCGAGGCCCTGGCTGTTTTTGAAGAGATCTCTGCGGCGGTGGTGGTCAAGCCCGATGTGGGCAATCACGGCAATGGCTCCACCATCAATATTAGCGATCGCGAACAATTGATCAAAGCCTTTCACGAAGCCCAGGCTTATCACCATGAGGTAATTGTCGAAGAATATGTGAACGGTGGAGATTATCGCTTTTTGGTGATCGCTGGCAAGTTTGTGGCTTCTGCCACGCGCGAACCGGCCCATGTGGTCGGCGATGGCCAGTCCACGATTGCCGCGCTGATTCAAGGCGTCAATGCCGATCCCCGGCGCGGCTTTGGCCATGAAAAGGTCCTGACCCAAATTGAAGTCAATTCCATGACCGCAAGACTCTTGGCCCTCAGAGGCTTGTCTTTGGCTGATTGTCCTGCCCCTGGCGAAAAGATCTACCTCAAAGCCACTGCCAATCTCAGCCAAGGCGGCACAGCTACAGATGTCACCGATGAAGTGCATCCTGAGATTCGCCTGATGGCCGAACGCACGGCTCAGATTATTGGATTGGACTGTGTCGGTATCGATGCTTTGGCCCGCGATATCTCCCTGCCTTTGCATCAATCTGGTCTCAAAGTGGTCGAGGTCAATGCTGCACCTGGCTTTCGCATGCATTTAGAACCCACCCACGGCACTTCGCGCAATGTGGCCAAACCGCTGGTGGATATGCTTTTTCCCCAGGGTTATACCCAGGTGCCGGTTGTGGCTATCACGGGTACCAATGGCAAAACCACCACCGCAAAACTGATCACCCACGCCTTGAAATACGCAGGCAAAAAAGTCGGGCTGGCCTGCACCACAGGCATTGCCATTGATGGCAACTTTGTCTTGAGTGGCGATTACAGTGGCCCCGAAGGAGCGGGTATTGTTGTTAGAGAGCCCAGTGTTGACCATATTGTCTTAGAGGTGGCCCGTGGCGGCATCATCCGGCGCGGGCTGGGGGTCGATGAAGTGGATGTGGGCGTGCTCTTAAATATTGGCAGCGATCATATGGGCACAGATTGGATAGAAACGCAAACAGATCTCGCTTTGGTCAAATCCACGGTGATTGAAGTGGTCAAAAAAGAGGGCACAGCGGTTTTAAACGCAGACGACCCCATCACCATGAGCGTTGCCGAGCGCGCACGGGGCAAGATTATTTTGTTTTCGCTCAATGTCCATAATCCGCTGCTGGCTGAGCATATCTCCAAGGGGGGCACGGTGGTTACCGTTGAGCAGCGCAATGTCTTGATCCGCAAACAGGGTTTGGATATTCCTGTTTGCAGTCTCGAAGAAATCCCGATTAGCTTTGGCGGCATTGTTGATTTTAATATTTCAAATGCCCTGGCGGCGATTGCCGCGCTACAGGGCTTAAACCTGCCATTGGAGCAGATTCGCAACGGCATCATGACCTTTTATCCTTCTGCCAATCAGAATCCAGGCCGCATGAACCTCTTTGATTTTCAGACCTACAAAGTGCTAGTAGATTACTGCCACAATGCCGACTCGGCAACGGCTTTGCAGGGCTTATTACCCAGGCTGGCCCAGGGCCAAAAGATAGGGCTTTGCCATGGCACTGGCAGCCGCACAGATCAGCAAATTATTGCCTATGGCAAGGCCCTGGCACCGCTCTATGACCGCGTCATTTTGACTGACTTTGATCCGCGCCAAAGGCCTGAAGGTCAGACACCTGAGTTGGTGCGTGAGGGCCTGCTCTTGGGCGGGCTTGCCGAGACGCAAATTGAGATCGTGCCTGTGGCAGAGGCTTTAAATCAGCTCTTTGCCCAGGCCCAAAAGGGCGATCTTTTGGTGATCAACCCCAACAAACTGGAGCCAATCATGAGCCAAATTATGGAGCGCTACCGCCAAGTGATTGCAGGAATTTAAACAGACAGCCAGGGACGCCCTGTGTCAGGATAAATTTGCTGTCCTGATGGAAACCGCCAGTCTCACCGCTCAGGAATTAAGCGAATATTGCCGCAACAAAGGCCTTTATCCAGAAGAACGTTGGAAACAGACTTTTATTCAGGGTTTCAGCCCCTCCACGTCTGAACCCAGGCCGTTGGTCAGGAAAGACCCGCAATTGGACACCTATTGGAGCCCTTGCTTTAAATCCGGTAAATCTGCCTGATTCTGAACGGTCGGCTGCATGACTCACCTGACAACGACCTTGACAAATACCGGCAGTATTCAAGCTCTATTTTTGATTTAAAAGACTATAATTTTGTTTTCTGGCAGATAGTTTTTTTAAAAGTAAAGTGACCAGTAAAATACTTATAATCGGAAGACATATCATTCCAAAAAAAAGTTTTAAAATTGATATTTTAGAAACCAACAGCAACAGAACATTCGATATTTTTGGCAAATAGAATATTGAAGCCACAATACATATATTTTCAAGATAATCAAAGCCCATACCAACGAAGGGTAAAAGACTCAAATAGTACATTTTGCTATCTTCAGAGACGATTCTTTTGAGGAGCGCCAATAAGGCCAAACTCAAAAACAGTGCACCTATTAAGGGAAAGAGCAGATCTACAGAAGTAAAATGTGTGATGTAATATTGTAGTCCCTCCTTTTTAGACAATAACAAAAAATTCTTCAAATATTCATAATTGTATCCAAAAACAACGTCTGGAGCATCATATCCACCCGTCAGAGCTTTAAGCTGTGGCGATACAATCTTATCAAATACTGTTTTGAGAGCGGCAAATAAAACAAAAGATATTGAAATAAACTTCCATGTAGAAAATTTATTTAATTTATCAATAATTTTTCTCATTTATAATCTCTTTATAGATTCAATATTACATAATAGTTCAAGTTTGGCTTTTGCATCATCTTTTAACAAACCACCGTGATAACAGATGATATTTTCGAAATCAAGTTCTAGCAGTTTTTCAAGTGATTGAGTTGCCAGATCCATATCATTTGTGAAATTGGGATCTGGACCTTCCAAGACTCCATTCACAAGATTAAGAGCATCTCCAACAACAACTGTCTTATATTTTTTTAAGTAATAACAAAGATGTCCCGGTGTATGTCCTGGCGTGTGAATGACATCAATTCCACCGCATATATCCAAATAATCTCCATCTTTTACGGAATTATTTACTTTAGACTTCAGTTCTTCAAGCATGTCCACAATCGTACCGTTTATTTTGCCTTGAAGTTTCTTTTCTATCTGAGTTATTCTTTCTGGCGTCATTTTGATTGGCATTTTTGTAAATTCAATATATGGCTTTTCATCACAATGAGATACGGTCATTAAATGTTCCGATGCCATTTTTTGTAATGAACTTAAGCTGCCAATATGATCTAAATCTTGATGTGTAATTAAAATATGAGATAATTCATTCAATGAGCTGCCGGTCTCCTCAATAGCATCTATAAACAAGTCAGCTTGCCCAGGAAAACCAGTATCAATCAAAACAACGGATTCGCTATCCCATAGCAACACTGGATTGATTACACCATCGCCGCCTATAAAGCTCTTTGGAATATCCAGTATTTTTAATCCTTCAGACATATTCATCATGTATGCAGCCAATAATTGGCATTCTCCTTTATTTATTCAGAGTAAAACTAAACTTTTCAATTGTTTCATCTATCCATTTCAGAATTCCTTCTATTTCAATAAGCACATATCTGAAGGATGACGAAAGATAAATGAAATTTACATTTTTGTTGATGCAGGAATTGGCATGATATTCTTCTTCAAGCGTTTTTAATAAGTGCAGTTTCTGTTGATACTGCACTTTTGAAGTCTCAAGCATGTCGATCATCAGTTCAGGTGTCAAATTGCTGCCAAACGAGAATTTAAGTAAAAGCTCATGACGTGACGGTTGAATCTCGGTTGCTTCAAGCATCCAGTCTTTAAGAACTTCTTTTCCTTGTTCAGTAATTTGATAAATTTTCTTTCTTGAACTATCACCGGTATCCAGTATCCTGATCAGCTCTTCTTTCTCTAATTGAGAAAGGACAGGATAGATATGTCCAAAATTTTCATTCCAAAAATGTGAAATCGTTCTGTCACAGAATTTTTTGATATCGTATCCTGAGCTTGGCTTTATCGCCAAAACGCCTAATAACGCATATCTGGTTTTATTTTTTATAGCCACATTTTTCTTTCCTTATATCAGACTGATATAGTTATCGTATATCAGTCTGATATAGCTGTCAACGTACTGGTTTGTTTTTGTAGGAATGAAAGTAGCAATTCGCTGTGCCTATGGAAGTCACGGTCTGGAACCTTCGGAACAGAGACACCGAACATGAGCATCAGGGTCAGATATCCCTGATGCAAGCGGATTCTATGGGATTGCATGAGGAGTCCCAGAAACTAAAATACTCTAGGGAATAAGCTCATAGGCACCAGCGTCAGGATTGCCGCTATAAGCCCGACCCGTAATGTCCTGCGTGAGTGGGTTTGTTCCTGAGCTATCCAGGTTTAGAGCGGCTGACCCCACTGTCAGGGACAGGCCATCGTCAGCGCTGAAATAGAGATTATCTGCCCCATCGGGATCTGCTATGGCAAGAAAAGCGGGATCCGTTGCCACATTGCCCGTAGAACCCGCTTGCAGAGTATAGCTGCCCAAATCGCGCAAGACGGAATACAGAGAGGTCAATAGATTGGTCTGGAGATTAATGGGGTTGGCTTCATTGTCCCAAACGATGCTATTGCGCAGGTTCAGGTTGCCACTGCCCATATGAATGGCATGGCCAGCGGTGCCTGTGTTTTCAGAGAAACTCACCTGTTGCAGCTGTAGATTTCCAGCATTATTGGCAAGCCCGCCGCCTTCAGCGGCTGAGCTATTATTGGCAAATGCCGAACGGCTGATTACGGGGCTTCCAGAACCCGCCAAATACAACCCACCCCCTGATAGGGTCGCTTGATTTCCCACCACCATCAACTTGTCCAGGGCCATGAACGTTCCTGCTGAAAGGTACATCCCTCCACCGATGTTCTGGCTGATATTATTCAAGATGCGGCTGTCACTCAGGTTCAGTTTTGTTGCGTTGATATATGCGCCCCCTCCAGGAAAGGTCGCCTGATTTTGCTGGTAGAGTGTCCGCAATAGATTGAGTTGGGTACCAGTGAAATACATTCCTCCGCCGTTGCTTTGGGATTTGTTCAGTTCAAAAGTACAATCTGTAATATCTGCTTGCGTGCTTCCTGAGAGATAAAGGCCACCGCCAGGAGAGGTAGCTGTATTGTTCTTTAAGATCGTATTTGCCAGGGTGAATGTATTGACACCCGTGACATAGATCCCACCGCCCACAGAAGTTGATTTGTTATTGTCAAAGCTGGATTGAGAAATATTCAGATTGGAAGAGGAGGCATAAATTCCCCCCCCTGGGGAGGTGGCGGTATTGTCTTTTAAATTCAATTTAACTGCTGTGAGAGTGCCGGATGAGATATTGAACGTACCCAGACTGTGGCTATTATTGCTGGCACTTACATCTGTCAATTGCAAACTGGAATTGTTCGGAGCGTAAATAGCAGACCCCCCAGCCCCGGTTGCTTTGTTATTTGTAAAATTTACACGTGTTAAAGTCAAAGTTCCACCTGTGCTGCGAATGCCAGCCCCCCCGCCGCCATTGGCCTGACAGGCGTTAAAGCTGGAGTCGCTGATGCTCAGGCTGGCCGCAGTGCTGTTGTTATAAATGCCGCCCCCGCCAGCGCCATTGGCTTGGCAGGTATCGAAACTGACGTGTAGCAAATTGAGATTGCCCGCATTATTGTAAATGCCCCCGCCCCCACCGCCTGTTCCTGCGACACGCAAAAAACTGACCAGGCTAAGTTCTTGATTCCCACCTTCTTTGTACCAGGCTCCTCCCCGATCCACTGAGTAATTATTGCGAAAAATCGTATTGCGCAAAGTCAGCGATTGGTTGCCGGTATACAAGCCGGCACCACGTGGAGAAGGCAGATCAGAGGTTGTATTGGCATAGCCGCCTTCGATCACCACACCATCGATTAGGGCTGCATCGCCATGGCGCAGGATATTGATGGAGTTGTCACTGGGATTGCCAAAGGGCAGGGCACCATAAACATCGTCTTTATTGAGATCTCCGCTTAAAATGGATTCGTTGGCGGCGATGTTGCGGCTTGCCAAAACGGTCTCGCTACCAGCAAAACCACCATACAGGCGCACCTGGGCAGGCACCATAAAGTGGGCTGTGCGATCACCTGTATTGGAGGGCCGATAACTGCCTTTGGCCAACCAAACTTCGTCTGTGGGTTTTGCCAGGGCAAGTGCAGACTGCAATTGCGTAAAAGCGTCAGCCCAAGAGGCCCCCGTATTATTGCCGCTGGCCGTATCATGAACAAACCAAACCCGGTTGCTCAGATTGAGTTGGGCTTGCAGGTTGTTTTCTGAACCTTGCAAAACCAATGCTCCAGCCACAGCACCTGCGGGTATTTGGAATTGTATGGATGTCGGGCTTTGCGCCAGTAGCGGTGCGACTACACCATCGACTGTGATTTTTTTAATTGTATCCAAACGCGTACCTGAGACACTTACATTCATGCCAATCTGGTAAGCTGTGCCCGCGACAGCATCCAGACTGGGTGGGGGCAGGGGGGTGGCAGTCGGGGTGGGTGTTGGAAGAGGGGGGCTAAAGGTACTGCCGCCAAGATTTGAAGCTGTTACGGAAAACAAAAGTGATGCACTGGCAGATGTACCCGGAAGGGTCACCTGAATTTCCGAATAGCCAAAATCTACCAGAGCAGTCAATTGCCCCTGAGGGGTTATTTGAAAATCTTGGGGCCGAGAAGAATGGTACTCCAAAGGCAAGTTTGAGATATCGAGTGGCTGTCCGTTGGCATCCAAGGCTGTGATTGTAATTTGTCTGCTATCACCTATTCCGCTTAAAAAACGAGAGGAGACAGAGATTTTTAATGCATTTACAGAGGCAATGAGCTCTGGTGAGGCATGGAATACCTTTGTTTTTGGTTCTGTAGAAGCTGTGCTCTGAGGTGTCTCTGGCTCTTGCGGTGGCTTGGGACTCACAATGGGGATGGAAGCGGGTGATGGCTTCACAAGCGTTGAGGGAGGCAGGGAGGCCTTGATCGTAACCGATGCAATGGGGCCCGGCAGGGGATTTGCCTGGCAAGCAAGCAATAAACTGGCAGCGCAACCGAAAGTGAACCATTTCTTTGACTCAAGCATAAATGTGCATCCTTCATTTATTTGATGTCGACTTGAAACCGAACAGCAAACGATAATCTGCACACAGGCATTCAATCACTTATTTTTCTCAATATTGCCAGATGCTTAATTGTCGGTTGCCCAATTGCCAAATGTTCAATAGATGAATCCAACAGATAAACTCAACGGATAAAAATCCTCATCATCCCAAAACGAGTGAATAAGCCAAAAACGAGTGAATAAGATGCTAATAGGCCAGCTAATGAATCTTATTATATCACCTATTTGGCGTTGTTTCATGAATGTTGAATTCAAAAAAATCACCAAGGTCAGTGAATTTGTTTGGTTCTGAGGCCTGCTCAGATTTCTCTTTCTTGGGATATCTATCATGGCATTTGTAATCCTTAAAGCGGGGCGGCAGTTTGCAGCCATCAATGGCAAACATTTCACGCCCAATCAGCTTCTGTTCATCACAAATCATCAGTACCTGTAAAAAGAGTTGGGAGATTTTTTCACTGGAACGGGAAATAAAATCTGCAATCGTGGTGAAATGGGGTTGTGAATTGGCTGAAAGTGCCATGAAGATAACATTCTCACGGCATAACTGCTCAATCTTTCTGCTGCTGGTAATGCCTCTGGCGTTGGTGAGGAACGAACCTTTACACCAGAGGACCGCAGAGCGCCCCTTGAATAAGCCAGAAGCACGATTTTCAGTAGCAGAGCGGGGTCATAGGCCGGGCGACCTGTTTCATCGTTTTGGTAGCGATGATGAAAGATACTGGTATCCAGTTCACGCTCTACCAGGTGGTTCAGCGTATACTCATCGTTGCTGTCCTGGGTTGTAAGGCTCAGCAAGCTTCGCCAACAACCCAGGCAAATGTTCCGGGCAAGATTTGTTCTTTAAATGAGATCGCAAGCAGTTCTGTTTGGTCATAATTGTAAGGTTTAAATCGTGCCATTGCGAACCACCTTTTTAATTCAATGGGATACTTATATTATATCTCTTTTTGAATCTATTACTAGTTTTTCTACAAACTCAACACCCCGCTTAACCTGCGCAGCAAAGCAAGTCAGGTTGAAGCGGATTGTTGCCAGGCGAGACGGGAAAAAGTCTGGCTGGCACAGCCATTTTAGAGATTCGCGATCTCTTCTTCGGTAAGTCCTGTATATTGAGAGATTTTGCTGGCAGGCATACCATCGGCTTTCATCTGGATTGCTGTGGCTCTTTTCCCTTTTAGCTCGCCTTCTTGCAACCCCTCTAATCTGGCTGTGTCTACAACATTGATCAGATCCCGATAATGTTTAAGGCTCTCTTCGTAGGCCGACAGCTCGTTTTCAGTAAGTTGCGCCAATTCAGCAATTTCAAAGGCTTGCTCAAGAATGGTGTGTTGAAATTTGGCGGGCACATCTGGAAATTCCTCCAGATGCTTGATAAGGTAAAGCCAGTTTTCGAGCTGGCTGGCGAGTTCGCTCTCAACCTTGTGAAATTTGGGCATTTCGATGAAATACAGCGCGTATTTGTCATAAAAGACTTTGTTGTGTCGGTTCTTGAGTTTCACTTCATGCAAATAATCGGGATTGGCCTTGTCTTCCTCAAACACAAAATCGAGGATTCCTACACAATAAACGGCTTTCAGCTCATAATTCCAAGGCCCTTTTTCAGCTTGTTCCCGAATTGGGAAGGTAGTGTAAAACACGGTGCGGTCTTTGAAAAAGTTCTGCTTGGATTTCTGCATCTCAACGATGAAGTAATTGCCCTGGGTGTCTTGGCAATAAATGTCATACACAGCTTTGCGCTGGTCTTCGCCTGTTCCTAATTGCTCGGCGTTGCGAAAATTGAGGTCAGCAATAGGATAATCCAACGGCAGCAAGGAATTGAGAAAATCTTTCAGCAGGGGTTTACTGGCTTCTTCGCCAAAAAGCTTCTTGAAGCCAAAGTCTGTGAAGGGGTTGAGGTAACGCGCTTTCATAATGGATTATTATACCACAGCATACACCCCCCATGCTCAAATATTTGGGAGACGGATGTATTTCTCAAGCGTTTCAAAAGGTCGGTACTTGGCACGCTTGGCAGCGGCGTCTGCCTTAGCGTGGATAACTGAAGGGTGGAGAGCGGTTATCGCTCCGCTTAATCTGCGACCGAAGGGAGTCAGTTTGAAGCGGATTGTTGGCAGGCAAGAGGGTAAAAAGTCTGGCTGGCACAGCCACTTTAGAGATTCGCGATCTCTTCTTCTGAAAGCCCTGTATATTGAGAGATTTTACTGACAGGCACACCATCAGCTTTCATTTGCTTCGCCATTTTTTTGATGGCTTTTAACTCACCCTCTTGGATTAAACGCTTGTCTTTTTCACTAATCGCAGTTGCAAACATCTGTCTGACCTCCATTTGATTGGTATATATTTTCTCAAAAGCCTTATAATCTGTGGAATCTATTCGACCATCTACTGCAAGCATCTTAAACCAGTTTAAAAATAGAGAAATAGCAGTCCTGTCTTCTTTTTCAAACAGTTCAAGTAGTTCGTGTTCTAATTGCTCCACGTTGTAGTGATTCTCTGCCAAAAATAGGGTGGAAACAATATTTTGAATCTGTAAAAGAGTTTCTGCACTGTAATCATTTTCAGCAATTTTCAGATATTGAAACCCAATCCCATAGTTACCAAGCACATCATGGTGATCTATTATTTCAGCAACGGTTTCGTGTGCAGTCCATTTTGCATCTCCGTTGTAAAGCATGATCGGAAATACCGGAGGCAATTTGTCTTTGATTTGTCCAGATTTAATCAGAGAGACATACAAACTGGTGATGTAATTGAGGATTCGGACAGAAATAAAACGATCCACACTGGACTGAAATTCCAAAAGTACATAGATAAACACATCTTGGTCATTGAGTTTGAGTTTGTAGATCAGATCGCTTTCAGTTTCTTTGTATGCGTCGGAAATGAAACTGTGATCAATCGTTTGAGCATGTTCAAAATCCAGTTCTTTCACCCATGGCTGATCAACAAACGTTTCCAGTAACTGACGAAAAATCGTTACGTTTGAAAATAGTCGTTTGTAGCCATAATCGTGGACGTGATGAACCATCTGGCTTGAACTCCATTGAGGTGTATGCTCTTATACCATTATACCATTTGACTGTGATTGAGTCTTTAGCTTGGATGGCTGCCCCTGCGTCAGAAATCTTGATAGGCCAGGTTGCTGGGTTTTAAATGCGTTTAGAGTTTTCCAGAAAAAGATTTTCAGTGGTTCAAAAGCTTTCTGTTAAACGGTTTGAGCCTACATTGCGTTTTGCAAAAGTAAAGCTCTGTCCCTCCATTTCTTGAGAAAGCCGTCAACCCGTGAC
>Ga0210046_1000055_pt1 | contig 116288 bp, 93 predicted proteins | sample CryGeyCG2114_250_FD_185461 | JGI IMG/M metagenome (GOLD analysis project Ga0210046, IMG submission 185461) | Groundwater microbial communities from aquifer - Crystal Geyser CG18_big_fil_WC_8/21/14_2.50 (SPAdes) (version 2) | ecosystem: Environmental > Aquatic > Deep subsurface > Groundwater ...
GCATTCTATCGGGCCACGACTACAATGCGCCGCGACGGGCCTTCCCGCATGGTAAAGCGGCCAACCGGGTCAGGTGGGGAACCAAGCAGCCCTAACTGTGGAGCCAGTGCCGGGGTCAAGGCTCGTCACCTTTCTTTTTGCCAGTCGCTGCATCTTGGATAGTAGCTTGTGCGATATCCGTAAGGGCCACGGCCTTTATTTCTTAGATAAAAATGCAAGCACACCCTGCCCTGCAACTGCACCGCTGGCCAGGCAAGCCGTCAGCAAATAGCCACCGGTGGGGGCTTCCCAGTCAAGCATCTCGCCAGCGCAAAACACACCTGGCAGTGGCTTGAGCATCAACGGCCCGGTCAGGCTCTCGAACGTCACCCCTCCCGCGCTGCTGATGGCTTCGTCTATCGGTCGCACGGCGCTCAACGTGATGGGGACGGCCTTGATGGCCTGTGCCAACGCAAGCGGGTCATGCATCTGCTCTTTGCTCAACCGTTCATAGAGAACGGCCGCCTTGATGCCCTCGATGTGCAAACGGCTTTTCAGGTGGCTGGACAGTGAACGCGACCCCCGCGGGTGGCTCACCTCAGCCAGCACGCGCTCTGGTGCCATGTGAGGTAACAAATCAAGGCGCAGCGTGACCGGGCCATGCGCGAGGAGGTCATCACGCAGCAAGCTGGAGGCGGCATAAATCAAGCTCCCCTCAACGCCGGTGGCCGTGGCCACAAATTCACCCTTGCGGGCAAATAGGTGCCCCTGGGCATTGGTGAAGTTGATTGCCACCGATTTGAAGGGTTCGCCAGCAAAGCGACTGGCGAAGTGCTCGCTCCAGCCGCCGTGCACATCAAAACCGCAGTTGGCTGGCAGCAAAGGCGCCACCACCACGCCTTTGGCCTGCAACCACGGTACCCAGGCACCCGTGGACCCCAGACGCGCCCAACTGCCTCCGCCCAGCGCCAACACTACCGCGTCCGCCTGCACTTGAACCGGACCTTGCGGCGTATCGAAGTCCAGCCAGGTAGGGCTTGCAACCTGACCATCACGATCCGCTACATCGGTTTCTGACTCGGGCTGATGCCAACCGGTCCAGCGATGACGCATAAAGAACTGCACCGGAGGGCCATTTTTGGGGTGTCGCAGGCGGGTCAGCCACGCTCGCAGCAGGGGTGCGGCCTTCATGTCGGTTGGAAAAACACGCCCCGAGCTGCCTACAAAGGTCTCGACCCCAAGCGAAGCCGCCCAATCGCGCACACGGGAGGCATCCAACACCTTGAACAGCGCCTCAATCTGCTGCCGACGATGACCATAACGCGAGGCAAACAGATCGGCGGGTTCTGAATGCGTCAAGTTCAGTCCGCCTTTGCCGGCCAACAAAAACTTGCGTCCGACGCTGGGCATGGCATCAAACAAATGCACGGCCACACCGGCCCCTGAGAGCACCTCGGCCGCCATCAATCCGGCAGGACCGGCACCTACAACAACGATTTTTTTCATGCAAGCATCAACATTGAGACTTTGGCCCGACAAGCGTCGTAGTATCGGTCTACCCGATGGTCGAGCGACGCGCTTTCTGTCACAATTTCCCATCTCTTTTTTCAAATACAGGAAAACCCATGGCCAGTGAATCCATCAAACATGTGTCCGACGCTTCTTTTGATACCGACGTTTTACAGTCCGACCTGCCGGTGCTGGTGGACTATTGGGCCGAATGGTGCGGCCCGTGCAAAATGATTGCGCCGATTCTCGATGAGGTCTCTGGCGCTTACGCCGGCAAACTGCAAATTGCCAAGATGAACGTCGATGAAAACCGTGAAATCCCGGCCAAGTTCGGCATTCGTGGCATTCCGACGCTGATGGTGTTCAAAAAAGGCCAATTGGCCGCCACCAAGGTGGGGGCCATGAGCAAGGCCCAACTGACCGCCTTCATCGACCAGCAACTGGCTTGATGTATTGCGGGTGCGGACTTGCCGCGCCCACAGCCTTGCCCGGTTGCAAAGGCCGGGTATTTTTCCTGTCATAATTCATCGTAGTCGCTGGCGGGCTTACCGGCCACAACCAGCACCTCAGGCAGAGGCCCGTGACACGTCAACCGGGCCGATCGTGCCACTTCATTCCCCAATCGTTTCCTTCATCGAACGCGTTCATCCATGCATATCAACGAACTCAAGGCACTGCACGTGTCCGAAGTCCTCAAGCAAGCCGAAGATCTTGAGATAGAAAACACCGGGCGCATGCGCAAACAGGAGCTGATGTTTGCCATCATCAAAAAGCGCGCCCGTGCCGGTGAACAGATTTTTGCCGACGGCGTGCTGGAGATTTTGCCCGACGGCTTCGGTTTTCTGCGTAGCCCCGACACCAGCTACACCGCCAGCACTGACGACATCTACATCAGCCCGAGCCAGGTGCGCCGTTTTAACCTGCACACCGGCGACATGATCGAAGGCGAGGTGCGCACGCCCAAAGACGGCGAGCGTTACTTTGCGCTGAACAAGCTGGAAAAAGTCAACGGTGGCGGCCCCGAAGAAAACAAACACAAGGTGATGTTCGAAAACCTCACGCCGCTGTTCCCCAAAGAGCAGATGCGGCTGGAGCGCGACATCAAAAGCGACGAAAACATCACCGGGCGCATCATCGACATCATCGCCCCCATTGGCAAAGGCCAGCGCGCATTGCTGGTGGCCCCGCCCAAGAGCGGTAAAACGGTGATGATGCAGCACATGGCGCACGCCATTTCTGCCAATTACCCGAACAGCCACATGATGGTGCTTCTGGTCGATGAGCGCCCCGAAGAAGTGACCGAGATGCAACGCACCGTCAAGGGTGAAGTGATCGCCTCCACCTTTGACGAACCCGCCGCGCGCCACGTGCACGTGGCCGAAATGGTGATCGAACGCGCCAAACGCCTGGTAGAGCTCAAGCGCGACGTGGTGATTCTGCTGGACTCCATCACCCGCCTGGCACGCGCCTACAACAACGTGGTGCCATCTTCCGGCAAGGTGCTCACCGGTGGTGTCGATGCCAATGCATTGCAGCGCCCCAAGCGCTTTCTGGGCGCTGCGCGCAATGTCGAAGAAGGCGGCTCACTGACCATCATCGCCACCGCCTTGGTCGATACCGGCAGCCGCATGGACGAGGTGATTTTTGAAGAATTCAAAGGCACCGGCAACTCCGAAATTCACCTGGACCGCCGCTTGTACGAAAAGCGCGTATTTCCTTCCATTCAACTCAACCGCAGCGGTACGCGCCGCGAAGAACTGTTGCTGCAGCCCGAAATCCTGCAAAAAACCCGCATCCTGCGCCAATTTCTCTACAACATGGACGAAATTGAGGCCATGGAAATGGTGCTCAAGCAAATGAAGGCGACCAAGACCAACAGCGAGTTTTTCGACCTTATGCGCCGGGGCGGTTAGGACAGGCCCTTGGTCTATAATCGCGCGTTTTTTAGCGTCAAGTACGTCCGGTTTTGAATTGCGCAATGGGTTTGCGCAAGGGCTGACGCGGCTAGCGCAACTGATGAAAGAGACTATGAAAGAAGGCATTCACCCTAACTACCGCGAAGTGGTTTTTCTGGATTCGTCCAACGGATTCAAATTTGTCACGCGGTCCTGTGCCAACGCCAAGGAAATGATCAAGATGGAAGACGGCCGTGAGCTGCCGTTGTTCAAGCTCGATACCTCCAGCGAATCGCATCCGTTTTACACCGGCACGCAAAAGTCAGTGGACAACATGGGTGGTCGCGTTGAAAAATTTCGCAACCGCTTTGGCAAGCCCGCTGCCACCAAATAAGCGTCTGCGGCGTTCTGCCCAAGGCAGCCGGGTCACTCCGTGCTGCCTTTTTATTTGGGCAGGCGACAGATGATGCCCCTCCGGCCATGAGTCAGCCTAGCCCCGCCATCGTGCCCCAAAGCGCCGTGCGCCGACTGCCGCGCTGGGCTTTGTGGGCGTTTTGCCTGGCCTACGTTCTGCCCGGGTTTGTCGGTCGCGGCCCTTGGAAGCGCGAAGACGTGACTGCCTTTGGCTACATGGCCGAAATGGCACGCGGCACAAGCCCTTGGTGGCAACCCGGCATGGGTGGGTTCCAGCCGGAATTTGATGCCTTGCTACCCTACTGGCTGGGTGCTTGGTCCATCCGACTGACAGAAGGTGTGATCTCGCCAGACCTGGCCGCCCGGTTGCCATTCATCATCTTGCTGCTCTTGACACTGGTAGCCACCTGGTACGCCACCTACAGCCTGGCGCGCAGCCCGTTGGCGCAACCGGTTAATTTTGCATTTGGTGGCGAGGCGCAGCCCACCGACTACGCCCGTGCCATCGCCGACGCAGGCGTGCTGGCACTCATCGCCTGCCTGGGACTGGCGCAGATTGGTCACGAAACCACACCCGCGCTGGCGCAGCTGTGCAGCACCGCCCTGCTCTTTTACGGCGTGGCGGCGCTGCCGCGTGCTGGCGTCATGCCGACCCTGGCATGCGCGTTGGGTTTGACAGGACTGACACTCTCAGGCGCACCCAGCATGGCGCTGGCGCTGGGAACTGGCAGTGCAACCATCTACCTGTTGCAAAAGCGGTCGCTGGCGGCTGATGACTCTGCCAGTCTCTTGAAGCTTAGCTGGCTGATCAGTCTGGCGCTGTTGAACGCTGTGCTGGCAAGCCAACTCGATCTATGGCGTTGGCGCATTGATCTGCCGTTGGCACAAACCTCCGAATGGCAAAGTCTGGGGCAACTGTTTTTATGGTTTACCTGGCCCGCCTGGCCACTGGCGCTGTGGACGTTGTGGCGCTGGCGTCATCAATGGCTGCGCCTGCATTTTGCCGCACGCCACGTTTGGTTGCCGCTGTGCTTTGTGCTGGTGGCCAGCATCGCCACGCTGACCACCCACGCCGCCGACCGATCGTTGTTGCTGGCGCTACCGGCGCTGGCGGCGCTGGCGGCTTTTGCCCTGCCCACGCTCAAACGCAGTGTGTCGGCGTTGATCGATTGGTTCACGCTCATTTTCTTCAGCGGTTGCGCCTTGGTGATCTGGGTGGTCTGGATTTCGATGCAGACCGGCATCCCGGCACAGCCTGCCCAAAACGTCGCCAGGCTCGCGCCAGGGTTCGTACACAGCTTTTCTGTCACTACATTTATCATAGCTGTATGTGCAACATTGACGTGGGCTTGGTTGGTTAAATGGCGTGCAGGCAGACACCGTGCTGCGCTATGGAAGAGCCTGGTGCTGCCCGCCGGTGGTGCTGCCTTGTGTTGGCTGCTGCTGATGACCCTGTGGTTGCCACTACTGGACTATGCGCGCAGCTATGCGCCCATGGTGCGCCAAGCCAAGACGCTGCTGCCGACGCAGGTGAGTTGTGTCTCAACGCTGGGGTTGAATCGCGCCCAATGGGCAGCCTTGCGGTTTTTTGGTGATCTGCCGCTCAAAAGTGCTGCATCGGGTGCCAACTGCCCTTGGCTCATTGCCGACGGCGACAACCCCAGCACCACCGCAGGTTTCCGCCCCGGCCAACCCTGGCAGCTCACTGCGGTGTTCCGTCATCCAGCCAATCTGCAAGAGAAGTTTCTGTTGTTCGAACGGCTGGAAAAGTAAGGCGAAACGCCGAGCCCTGCCCCGGCGTGCTGTCGATCGACAGCTCCGCGCCATGGCGTTGCGCCACGTGTTTGACGATTGCCAGACCCAAGCCGGTGCCACCGGTTTCCCGCGAGCGACTGCGGTCCACGCGGTAAAAACGCTCGGTCAGACGCGGCAGATGTTCTGGCGCAATACCAGGCCCGCTGTCTTGCACCGCGAACACCAGCGCACCTTCTGCCGCTTGCTGCAAGCTGACCGCAATGCGGCCACCCGGTGGGGTATAGCGCACCGCGTTGCTGACCAGATTGCCCATGGCGCTGAGCAACTCGCTGACGTTACCGACCAGTCGGCCCTGATACTGGCAAGCAAACGCCATGTCATGCAGCGGCGCACTGCCACAAATCAGCGCTGACAAGGCGTGGGCATCCTGCTCCAGCCGCTGCATCAGGTCGGCGGCGGCAATCCAATGATCAAAATCGGGCGACGGGCTGCCTTCCAGTTTGGACAGGGTCAACAGGTCGCTGACCAGACTTTGCATCCGGCTGGCCTGCGTTTCCATGAGCCCCAGGTATTGTTGCTGCTCGGCCTTGTCAAGTTCCAACGTTTGCAGCGTCTCCACAAAACCCGACAACACGGTCAACGGCGTGCGGATTTCATGCGACACATTGGCGACAAAATCGCGCCGCATCGCTTCGGCCTGCTCCAGCGCGGTGACATCGCGCGACAACAACAACGAACGCCCTTCGCCATAAGGATGCAATTGCACCGACAAGCGCACCGGTCGCCCGGGTGAATTTCCGCGCCCCGGCATCAGCAGCGCATGGTCAAAGCTACGCCCGGCCAGATACGTGGCAAAACCGGGGTCGCGCACCAGATTGCCAATGGTTTGTTGCAGGTCACGCCGAGGATCAAGCCCAAAATGCGCCGCAGCAGTCTGGTTGCACCACTCGATGCTGTCTTTGTCGTCCAGCAGCACCACGCCGTTGGGCGACGCCTGAAAAGCCGACAAAAAATCGTGCAGGCGCTTTTCTGCCTCTTGGCGCGATTTGTCCTTGGCCCGGTACAAACGCCGCGCCCGCTCCAGCAGTTCACCCCAGACGCCACTTCTAAAGGGTGCCTCCTGTTCAGCGATGTCAGTGCGCAAATAGCGCAATGCCTTTTCTGCGCTCAGCGCGTCCAGCACAAACCACAGTGCAACTCCTGCCAACGCACCCCACAGCGCCGCCACATGGTTGTCTGCCTTGAGGCTCAGCACCCACCCCGCTGACGCCCCAGCCATTGGATATACGACAAACCCGGAGATACGCCAGAACATGCAATGACCCCGGCGCGCCAGCTCAGGCCGCGATACTCCTGCTGGTGGCAAGCGCCTCGGGTCGCTCAGTCAAACGGTATCCCGCACCGCGCACGGTTTCCACCATGACGGCAGCCGGTTCGCCCAGCGCCACACGCAAGCGTTTCACGTGCACATCGACCGTACGCTCTTCAATAAACACGTGGTCGCCCCACACCTGGTCGAGCAACTGTGCCCGGCTGTGCACCCGCTCGGCGTGGGTGATCAGGTAATTCAGCAGCTTGTACTCTGTAGGCCCCAGCTTGATCGGCTGGTCGTCATAACTCACCCGAAAGGTGGCCGCATCCAGCAGCAACTTGCCCACACGTACCGTGGCCACGTCGTGCTCGGGCGCACGGCGGCGCAGCACGGCACGGATGCGTGCCAGCAGCTCTTTGGTGGAAAACGGTTTGGCAATGTAATCGTCGGCACCCGCATCCAGCCCCGCTACCCGGTCCACCTCGTCGCCACGCGCCGTCAGCATGATGATCGGCACCGTTTTGCTGCGCGGGTGGTTGCGCCAGCGCTTGGCCAGCGTCAGGCCCGACTCACCGGGCAGCATCCAGTCGAGCAACACCACGTCGGGCAGTGCCGCGTCCATTTCAGCCTGCGCTGTGACACCATCGATGGCGCACACAGGCCGAAAACCGCTGTGTCGCAGATTCACCGCAATCAGCTCGGCAATGGCGGGCTCGTCCTCAACGACCAAGACGGTCGGCAAGCGCCTCATTTCACCACCGATTCAATCTTGTCCATCGAAGAATGGCGTACATCGGCCCCCTTGACGATGTAGATGATCAACTCCGAGATATTCTTGGCATGGTCCCCGATGCGCTCGATCGCCTTGGCCAAAAACAACAAGTCCAGACTGGGCGAAATGGTGCGCGGGTCTTCCATCATGTAGGTGATGAGCTTGCGCACAAAGCCATCAAATTCCTTGTCGATCAGGTTGTCGTCTCGCAAAATGGTCAGCGCCTCGGCCGTATCCAGACGGGCAAACGCGTCCAACGCCTTACGCAGCAGATCAGAGGCCAGGTCGGAGGCCACACGCAGTTCCAGCGACGGCAACGAGCGCGCCGAACCACTGTCAATGATGGAACGCACCATGCGCGCTATTTTTTCGGCCTCGTCACCCACGCGCTCCAGATTGGCGGTGGCTTTGGAGATCGCCATCAGCAAGCGCAAATCGCGCGCGGTCGGTTGGCGCCGGGCGATGATGCTGGAAATTTCGCGGTCAATGTCCACTTCCATCGCATTGACGCGCGCCTCGGTCGCTGTCACCTGGTTGGCCAGTTCCTGGCTGAACTGCGACAGCGCCTGGATGGCCAGGTGGATTTGCGCCTCCACCAGACCACCCATCTCCATAAAACGGGTCGAAACGCCGCTGAGTTCGCTGTCAAATTGGGTTGATAAATGTTTGTCGCTCATGGCAAGTTCCCTGTTGGTCAACCAAAACGGCCGGTAATGTAGTCTTCAGTTTCCTGGCGTTTGGGCTTCATGAAGATGTCATTGGTGGCGCCGTATTCCATCATCTCACCCAGATACATATACGCCACATAGTCCGACACACGCGCGGCCTGCTGCATGTTGTGCGTCACGATCAAAATCGTGACCTTGCTCTTGATCTCGCCAATCAGCTCTTCGATGCTTCCAGTGGCAATCGGGTCCAGCGCCGACGTGGGCTCATCAAACAAAATAATCTCGGGGTCGGTCGCCAGAGAGCGTGCGATGCACAAGCGCTGCTGCTGGCCGCCAGACAAATTGGTGGCGGGCTCGCTGATCCGATCTTTGACTTCGTTCCAGATCGCCGCGCCCTTGAGGGCAGCTTCAACCTTGTCCTCGATATAACTGGTCGATTTTTCACCGCGCACGCGCAGGCCGTAGGCAACATTTTCAAAAATCGACTTCGGAAACGGATTGGGCTTCTGGAACACCATGGAAATGCGCATGCGCACCTCAATCGGATCGACCGAAGCGTCCAGAATGTCCACGTCGTCCGGGTGCAATTCGATCTTGCCGTCATAACGGTGCCCGGGGTACAAGTCGTGCATGCGGTTAAAGCAGCGCAAGTAGGTCGATTTGCCGCAGCCGCTGGGGCCAATCAGGGCGGTGACCTTGTTTTCATAGATGGGCATCGAAACGCCTTTGAGCGCCTTGAAGTCGCCATAATAAAAATCAAGATCTTTGGACTCGGCCTTGAGCCTGGGTGCCGGTTCCGGCAGGGTGATGGTGGATGCCATGATGTGTCTCAAGAAACTTTAAAAGGGGTTACCACTTGATGTTTTTGCGCAGCCGGTAGCGCAGCCAGATCGCCAAGGCGTTCATGCCCAGCGTCAGTACCACCAGCACCAGGCTGGCCGCCGCCGCGTTGAGTTGAAATTCTGGGTTGGGTCGCGACGTCCAGTTAAAAATCTGGATCGGCATCACGGTAAACGGCGAAAACAACCAGTCAAACAGCCCAGCCACTGGCTCACCCTGAAAAGGCACCGGCGGCAAAAATGCAATAAAGGTCAGGGCGCCAATGGTGATAATGGGCGCGGTTTCACCAATGGCGCGCGACAAGCCGATGATGACACCGGTGAGGATGCCAGGCGTACCGTAAGGCAACAGGTGGTCGCTAACTACCTGCCACTTGGTGGCGCCGCAGGCATAGGCACCCTCACGGATCACCTGCGGAATCGAGCGCAGCGCCTCACGCGTAGTGACGATCACAATGGGCAAAATCAACAAGCCCAGCGTTAGACCCGCAGACAAAATGCTTTGCCCCAGGCCAAAGGTATAGACAAACAGCCCCAGCGCCAGCAAGCCGTAAACAATCGACGGCACACCCGCCAGGTTGCTGATGTTGATTTCGATGATGTCGGTAAACCAGTTTTTGCGCGCGTATTCTTCAAGATAGACCGCGCTGGCAATGCCCACCGGTATGGCAAACAGCGCCGTCACCAGCATCACCAAAAACGAGCCGACCCACGCCGACAAAATACCTGCCTGGCCCGCGCGACGCGAAGGAAATGAGGTAAAAAAGTCAAGACTCAAGCGGGGCGCTCCGTCTATCACCATCTGGGCAAACAAGGCCACCAGCGTCAGAATGGCCAACGACATGGCCAGCAGGCCCAACAGCCCAAAAATGGCGTCCCAACGCTTGTGGCTCCTGATGATGCGGCGCAACAGCTGCGCCCGTTCAGACAATTTGGCACTCATCTCAATAAGCCTCACGGAATCTGCGGCGCATCCAGTGCCCCAGCAGGTTAAACAGCAGCGTGATGATCAACAGCGTCAAGCCGGCGGCAAAAATGGTCTGGTAACCGATGCTGCCGTGCGGCAGGTCGCCCAGCGCCACCTGGACAATGAATGACGTGACGGTCGCCGCTGGCTCCAGCGGGTTCAGGGTCAGATTGGGTTGCATGCCCGCAGCGACGGCCAAAATCATGGTCTCACCCACCGCGCGTGAAATACCCAGAATGTAGGCAGAAGCAATACCCGAAATCGACGCTGGCACTACCACCCGCATGGCGGTTTGAAAGCGCGTGGAGCCCATGGCATACGCCCCCTCACGCAGGCTCATGGGCACCGCGCGCATGGCATCTTCGGACAGCGACGACACATACGGAATGATCATGATGCCCATCACCAAACCTGCCGACAGTATGTTGAAAGTTGGCAAGTCAGGGTAAATCTTCTGGATCATCGGCGTGATGAACAAAAGGGCAAAGTACCCGTAAATGATGGTCGGCACACCCGAGAGCAACTCAAGAATGGGCTTGAGAACCTCACGAACCGTGTGGTTCGCAAACTCCGACAAATAAATGGCAATGATGGTGCCCAACGGAATCGCCACCAGCAGCGCCACGCCCGAGCTCGACAAGGTACCCGCCAGCAACACGGCAATCCCGAAGTGGGTGTCTTCAAACAGGGGGGTCCACTGGCTGTCGGTCAAAAAGTCCCACAGTGGCACATGGGTAAAGAACACCAACGATTCTTTGACCAGCACGTACACAATGCCCAACGTCGTAAAAACCGACACGCACGCTGCCAGCAACAAAATCAACTCGATCAACTTGTCCTTGCGCTTGCGCGCGGCCTTGATCTGGGCCAACTCGGCCAGACGCGCCGCACCGGTGAGGCGTTGTTCCATGACAGGAAGTGGTGTAGTCAAAGTGGAGCTCATTGTAGGGAACCGCTCAGGGCGACTTAAAGCTTTGCGTCAACGCAAGACCAACGCACTATGAACACAAAGAGCCCTGCCGCAACCCAATGGGCTTTCCATACGGCAGGGCACGGGGCTGGCAATGTCAGTCTCAGTTCTTGGCTTCGCGCTTGACCAATTCCTCGATGCTGATGCCCACTTCGTTATGACCACCAAACACAGTGCCTTTTTTGCCATCGGCAATGTGCTTCAGGTTGGCCTTGTACACGCTGGCGGGCAATGCAACGTACTTCACTTCTTTGGCAATGGTTGCGCCATGCTCCATGTAGTACTCCACGAATTTCTTCACCTCAGGCTTTTGCAGCGACTGTGCCTTGACGTAGATGAAAATCGGGCGTGACAGCGGCTGGTAAGCACCTTTTTCCACCGCCTCGGCGCTGGGGCCCACAGCAGGTTTGTTGGCGTCAATGGCGATGGGCAAAGCCTTCAGACGATTGGTGTTTTCAGCGTAATAAGCGTAGCCAAAGTAGCCCATGGCGTTTACGTCGCCAGCCACACCTTGCACCAGCACGTTGTCGTCTTCAGAGGCGGTAAAGTCGCCGCGGCTGGCCTTGGCCTTGCCGACAATGGCTTCGGTGAAATATTCAAACGTGCCAGAGTCTGCGCCCGGGCCAAACAACTTGATGGGTTGATCAGGCCAAGCCGGATTGACCTGCTTCCAACGCAGGGTTTTTCCTTGCGCCGCAGGCTCCCAAACCGCCTTGAGTTCGGCCACAGTGGCTTGTTTGAGCCAGGTGTTCTTCGGGTTGATCACCACCGTCAGCGCGTCAAACGCCACCGGCAGCTCAAAGTATTCAACGCCAGCGGCCTTGCAATCCGCCATCTCCGAGGCCTTGATCGGGCGCGATGCGTCAGAAATATCGGTTTCGCCACGGCAGAATTTTTTGAAACCGCCGCCAGTACCAGATACACCTACCGTCACCTTGAGGCCCTTGTTGGCCTTCTGAAAATCTTCCGCAATACCTTCGGTGATCGGGAACACCGTGCTGGAACCATCCACCGTGACCACTTGTGCCAGCGACGCCAGCGGCGTTGCGCCTAAAAAAGCCATGGCCGAAGTGGCCAGAATTGTCTTAAGAGTGCTTGATTTCATACGTCTTGTCCTTGAGTTAATGGGTCAACTATCGGGCCCTAAACGCCGCGACACGCAGAATTTACGACAGCCGTGTGACAATCATGTGACAAATTTCAGAGCTTCAAAAAAACAGCCTGGCAAACAGTGCAAAATGCACGCTTTGCCATCTGCCTGGCGCCCACCTGCATTTTTGATCCCGTCATGAACACTGCCACAGCCAAAAGGCTGGCCAAAATTTTGATCGTCGAAGACGAAGTGATCGTGGCACGCGACATTGCGCAGCAGTTGCAAGGGCTGGGGTACACGGTGACGGGAATCACCGCGCAAGGTGAGCAAGCCATTGACTTGGCGACGCAACAAAAACCCGATCTGGTGTTGATGGACATTCAGCTTGGTGGCGTCATGGACGGCATCGCCGCCGCGCAAATCATTCGCACCCAATGTGCCATACCCGTCATTTTTTTGACGGCGTTTGCGGCTGACGACGTACTGGATCGCGCCAAGCTCACCGAGCCTTTTGGCTACATCCTGAAACCCTTTACCGAGCGCGAACTCAGCACCGTGCTGGCCATGGCGCTGTACAAGCACCAGGCTGAGGCACGCCTGCTCACCACCACGCGCCAGCTCAAGGCCTTGTCGATGCGTGTGCTCCAGGTGCAAGAGCAAGAGCGGCGTCGGGTTGCAGTCGAGCTCCATGACGAACTGGGTCAGGCGCTGACCGCCATCAAGATCAATCTGCAACTGGGCGAACGCTTCAAAGACAAAGCACCGGCAGACTTGTACGACGAAAACCTGCGCATCGTGGAAGACGCACTACAGCAGGTACGCACGCTCGCCACGGCACTGCGCCCTTCCATGCTGGACGACCTGGGGCTGGCCCCGGCACTCAAGTGGCTGGCCGAACAAAGCGCAAGCCGCAGCGGCTTTGAAGTCAAGTTTCACCATGAACGCTCGCTGGATCGCCTGTCCAGCGAGACTGAAACCGCCTGCTTTCGCATCGTGCAAGAAGCATTGACCAACATCAGCCGCCACGCCCAGGCGCAGCACGTTGACATCAGCCTGCGCCGGGAAGCCAACCACATGGTGCTGCTGGTGGCCGACGACGGTTGCGGCTTTGACCCACCTGCCATGCGCGAGCGCGCCGCCACCGGCGCCAGCCTGGGTGTGCTGGGCATGCAAGAGCGTGCTACCTTGGTGGGAGGACAACTCGACATCCGCTCCGAGCCAGGCCAGGGCAGCACCGTGGAGCTGCGTTGCCCGTGGCGCATCCAGGGGGCCACAACATGACCGTGTCACGCGCGCTGCTGGCCGACGACCACACGCTGGTACGCGCCGGGCTGCGCAAATTGCTCGAAAACCTGCCCAACATTGAGGTGGTTGGCGAGGCCGGTGACGGGCTGGAACTGTTGGCGTTGGCCGAACAATTGCAACCCCACCTGGTGCTGATGGACATTGCCATGCCGGGCTTGAACGGGCTGGATGCTACGGCGCGCTTGGTCAAGTCGCAGCCCGGCATTCGGGTGCTGATTTTGTCCATGCATCAAAACGAAGAATACGTGCGCAAGGCACTGCGCCACGGTGCGGCGGCGTACTTGCTCAAGGACGCTGCGCCGATGGAGCTTGAGCTGGCGCTCAGCGCTGTGCTGCGTGGCGAGACGTATCTCAGCCCGGCCGTCTCACGCGGGGTGGTGAGCGACTACGTGCAACGCCTGCGCAGCGAAGACCAGCCCGGCGAACAGCTTTCGCCGCGCCAGCGCGAGGTATTGCAACTGATCGCCGAAGGCCTGAGCACCAAAGAGATTGCGCGCAAACTCGATTTATCGGTCAAAACCGTGGAAACCCACCGCACCGGGCTGATGAAGCAGCTTGACGTGCACGAAGTCACCGGCCTGGTGCGCTACGCCCTCAAACTGGGGCTGGTCACGGTGTAGCACCCGGGGCGCTGACCCCTGGCCAAAAAATTTTTTTGAAAGCACGCCATGTTTGAATCTGCTGAAATTGGCCACAAGTTAAGCAAATCGGCTTACAAACAAGCTGTACCTGCACTACGTGCTGCATTATTGGAAGCGCAAGTGAACCTGTTTGAAAAGCACAAGACCCCCGTGGTGGTGCTCATCAGCGGGCAAGACGGCGCTGGGAAGGGCGAGACCATCAACGTGCTTTATGAGTGGATGGACCCGCGGTTTCTGTCCACGCTGGCGTTTTCGCAGCCCAGCGACGAAGAGCGCGAGCGCCCGCCCATGTGGCGCTACTGGCGCAGCCTGCCGCCCAAGGGACGGGTCGGCATTTTTGCCGGCTCCTGGTATTCCGACCCGATTCGCGAGCGCATTGAAGGCGCTATTTCGCTCAAAGAGCTCGACGCCCGCGCCGAGCAAATCAATCGCTTTGAAGAAATGCTGGTCAACGAAGGCGCGCTGGTGCTCAAGTTCTGGTTTCACCTCACCAAAGAGGGCCAGCGCGCACGCCTGAAAGCCCTGTCCGCCGACCCGCGCACCGCCTGGCGCGTCACCCAGTGGAACTGGGACCGTCTCAAAACCTACGACGCGCTGCAAGATGTCGCCGGCCACTTGTTGCGCGTGACCAATACCGCCGCCGCGCCCTGGGTGGTGGTGGAAGGTACCGACGACCGATACCGCTGCATGACGGTCGGCCAGGTGCTCCAGAAAGCGTTGCAAGCCAAGCTGGCCGAAGCTGTCCCTGACACATCACCGGTGGCCCCCATGGTGCGGGTCGATCTGGACGGGCGCAACGTGCTGTCTGAACTGGATTTGTCGCAAACGCTAGCCGACAAACCCTACAAGGACGAGCTCGCACGCTGGCAAGGCCGCCTGTCAGAGCTGGTGCGTGACCCGCGTTTTGCCAACCGCTCGCTGGTGTGCGCCTTTGAGGGCGCCGACGCTGCGGGCAAGGGCGGCGCCATACGGCGCATCACGGCCGCACTGGACGCACGCCTGTACCAGGTGACACCGGTAGCCGCGCCGTCTGAAGAAGAAAAAGCGCAACCGCACCTGTGGCGTTTTTGGCGTCAACTGCCGCGCCACGGCCAGGTGGCCATTTTTGACCGCACCTGGTACGGCCGCGTGCTGGTGGAGCGGGTCGAGGGTTTTTGCGCCGAGGCCGACTGGCTACGCGCCTACAGCGAGATCAACGACTTTGAGCACGAAATCATTGAATCAGGCGTGATCGTGGTCAAGTTCTGGCTACAAATCAGCCAGGCCGAGCAGCTCAAGCGCTTCAAAGAGCGTGAGCAAATCGAGTTCAAACGCTTCAAGATCACCCAAGAAGACTGGCGCAACCGCGAAAAATGGGCCGACTACCAGCAAGCCATTTGCGACATGGTCGAGCGCACCAGCACCGGCGAGGCACCGTGGACGCTGGTCGAAGCCAACGACAAAAACTTTGCCCGCGTCAAGATTTTGCGCACCCTGTGCCAGCGGCTTGAGGCCGCGCTGGCGGACAGCAATGCCCGCGCCAAAGCCATCCCCGCTGGCAAAAAATCCAAACCCCCCGCCCCAGCCAAAAAGCCACCCAAGCAGAACAAGACCAAGACGGCCAAGCCGGACAAGCCGAAATAAATGCGCCAGTCTTGCTCACCTGCAAAGACTGGTCTCAGGTGTTTGTGATTGATCCCTCAGGTCAATACCCGATGCCAGCCGATGGCAAGAAATGGTACTGTGCGGCGCAGCAGGCTACGTCTGGCGCTTGCCCCGTCCCCAAATCTGTTTACCCATGCCAACGCCCCCGCGCCCCATCCTGATCGTTGAAGACGAAACCATCGTCGCGCGCGATCTGCAAGGCCAGCTTGAGCTGCTGGGCTACACCGTAGCCGGGCTGGCGCACACCGGCGAGCAAGCCATTGTGCTGGCAGCACAGTTGCAACCCGAGCTGGTGCTGATGGACATCCAGCTCGGCACCGGCATCGACGGCATCGCAGCGGCGCTGGCCATCCGCACACAGCGCGACGTGCCAGTGGTTTTTTTAAGCGCTTTCGCCGCCGACGAAGTTTTGCAGCGCGCCCAACTGGCCGAGCCCTACGGTTACATTCTCAAACCGTTTTCAGAGCGTGAACTGCAAACCGTGCTGAAAATGGCGTTTTTCAAGCAGCAAGCGCAACAGCGAGAGCGCGATCTGATCCACAGCAACCAGGCCATGCTGGACACGCTGACGTTTTATGACGAACTCACCGGCCTGCCCAATCGCCGCTGCCTGGTTGACAAGCTCGCGCAAGCAGTGGCGGCCAAAGCACAGTCCGGGCAACACGGCGCGCTGATTTTTCTGGACCTGGACCACTTCAGACTCATCAACGACACACTGGGGCCGGGTTTTGGCGACCAACTGCTGCGCGCCGTGGCGCACCGGCTCAACCAATGCGTACGCGAAGAAGACACGGTGGCGCATTTGGGCGGTGACGAGTTCATGGTGATGCTTGACACCCTGGGCACGGACAAGGCACTGGCCGCCAACCGGGCCGAAGCCGTGGCAGACAAAATTTGCCACGCGCTAAGTCAGCCGTACAGCCTGAGCGGCCACGCTCACCGCAGCTCGGCCAGCGTGGGCATCGTCATGTTTGACCAGTACGGCGCCAACACCGACGAGCTGCTCAAAATGGCCGACGCCGCCATGTACCAGGCCAAGTCTGCCGGGCGCAACGCGGTGCGCTTTTTTGACCCCGCCATGCAAGCACAAATGCAGGCGCGCAACGCGCTGGAATCCGACTTGCAACGCGGCTTGCAGGTGCAAGAATTTGTGCTGCACTACCAGTTGCAGGTCAACACCCAGGGCGAGCCCCTGGGTGTCGAGGCGCTGGTGCGCTGGCAACACCCCACGCGCGGGCTCGTGTCACCGGTGGAATTCATTGCTTTGGCCGAAGAAACCGGCCTGATCCTGACGCTAGGGCAATGGGTGCTCGACACCGCTTGTCAGCAACTGGTGCAATGGGCACAGCAGCCGCAACAGGCGCGCTGGGTCATGGCGGTGAATGTCAGCGCGCTGCAGTTTGCCCAGGACGACTTTGTGCAAGGCGTGGCACAGGCGATCAATTTGTCGGGCGCCAACCCGACGCGGCTCAAGCTGGAGCTGACCGAGTCGATGCTGCTCAACAACGTCGAAGAAGTCATCAGCAAGATGCACCAGCTCAAAACCATGGGCGTGAGCTTTTCGCTGGACGACTTTGGCACCGGCTATTCGTCGCTGGCGTACCTTAAAAGGCTGCCGCTGGACCAGCTCAAGATCGACCAGTCGTTTGTGCGCGACTTGTTGACCGACCCCGACGACGCCACGCTATGCCAAACCATTGTGTCGCTCGGGCACAACCTGGGCATGCACGTGATCGCCGAGGGCGTTGAAACCGAAGGCCACCGCGCGGCACTGGCCGCTATGGACTGCGACGCCTTTCAGGGCTACCTGTTCGCCCGCCCCCAGCCCGCTGACAAGCTGCTAAAAGTTACAGATCAAATGAACGAGTAAAACTTAACTGTCACCTGGCCCCATGAACAAGACATTGCGCCGGAGACTTTAATGGCTGAACTGCGGCCACTCGATGAGGCTGCGATACGGTTGCCGCCCAAGTGACCAACCGGGCGACATGATATTGCTCTCAATCACTGATTGATGAACCCTGCGCCGGCCCGGTGGGCATTGACATATTCGCGCAGCGCCGCGTTCATTCTGCTCTGGTAGCGTTTGCCCGTGCCTCTGAAAAACTGCAGCACATCCGCATCCACACGTAAAGTGATTTGCTGTTTGTTCTCGCTGGGCAGCAGCATGCCCGGCCGCGTCCACTGTACCGGCCCGGTCTGGCGCGGGATGTCGCTGTAGTCAATGGCCGCATCAGGCATGGCTGCAATCGCCCCCAAACGCCGCTGCTGTGCAACAGTTGCAACGGGTGGATGCGCTGGATCGAGTTTGAATTTAACCGTATTGTTTGCGCTCATATGCATCTGCCTTTCTTGCGGAGATCAACCGAATGGTGTCACCGTCTTGACCCCGAACCGTGTAAACGACCGCCAGCAGCGCAGCGCTGACCCGACCCACAGTTTTCCAGCGATCTTCACCATAATGCTCGCGACCATCAAATGTCTCGATTCGACAAGGATCCAGAAACACCTCGGCTGCATCCTCAAAACACACACCATGTTTGCCCTGATTGGTCTTGGCTTTCTGGCGATCCCACTCGAATTCCATCGCCTCAGTTTACTACGTTTGTAACTACAAACCAATTCTGGGCTAGCTGGGCTGCCATGAATAGGAATGGGCCTATGGCGCCAGCGTCACAGCAGGCGCTACGGTAAAGGTAACGGCAAATGCGGTGCCGGGGCCGGGCTCGATCTGTAGCGTGCCTTTGAGTTGTTGCGTCAGGTCCGCCACCAGTTGCAGGCCCAGGGACTGGGTGCGCCGGGACTCAAAGTCGGCGCTCAGGCCCACGCCGTCGTCGCTCACGCGCAGGCACCACTGGCTGTTGGCGGCTTGGACGCCCACGGTATCCACGGCATCCACTGCGCCCACGCCATCCACGGCGTGCAAATCAATGCGTACCACGCCGCTGCGGCCTTCGGGAAAGCCGTGTTTCAGGCAGTTGCTGATCAGCTCGTTGAGCAGCAGGCCGCACGGCGTGGCCTGGTCCAAGCTAACCCGCACGCTGTCGAGCGCCAACTGCAGGCGCACCGAGGCGCTGCTTTGCGCCCGAAAAGCCTGGCCGGCGAGCTGCCCCAGGTAGGCCCCCAGGTCCACCCATGCAAAAGTGCCAGCGCGATACAGCGACTCGTGCAACAGCGCCATGGCGCGAATACGACCCTGCATCTCGGTCAGTACATGTCGCGTTTCGCCCTGACTGCTGCGCCCGGCCTCCAGCCGCAACAGGCTGCTGATCACCTGCAGGTTGTTCTTGACGCGGTGGTGTACTTCGTTGAGCAGCGCAATCTTGTCAGACAACGATGCCTGCAGCGCCTGCTCGGTGCGCTTACGCTCGGTAATGTCGTGCTGGAGCCCTACGTAGTGCAGTGTGTTGCCCACACCGCGCACCGGCGCCACCACCGCTTGGTCCACATACAGCTCGCCGCTCTTTTTTTTGTTGTGAAATTCGCCGCGCCATACTTCGCCTGCGGTCAGGCTGTGCCACAGGCTCTGGTACACCTCGGGCGGGGTCAGGCCGGACTTCAGCACGCGCGGGTTCTGGCCGTACAGCTCTTCGCGGCTATAACCGGTGCATTGCGTGGCAAAAGGGTTGGCGTACTCGATGTTGCCCGCCAGGTCGGTGACCACAATGCTCATCGGCGCCTGTTCCACAATGTACGACAAGGTACGCAGTTGGTCCTGGGCGAGCTTACGCTCCGTGATATCGGTAATGAAGCCATGCCACAGCACGGCGCCATCGGCCAGTGGCTCAGGCAGCGCGTTGCCAAACAACCAGCGCACCGTACCATCGTCAAACTTGACGCGATACTCCTGCTGCCAGGGTGTGAGGCTGCGCGCTGACTGCAAGATCGAGGCGCGCAGACAGTCAATGTCGTCGGGATGACAAGCGCTAAACGCGCCAGACGCGTCGGTTTTAACTTGCTCCGGGCTGTACCGGGAGAGCTGGCGTAAACCTTCACTGGCAAATGGAAAGCAGGAGCTGCCATCGGCGCGCAACAGGTACTGATAGACCATGCCGGGCACCTGGTTGGCAATTTTTTGCAGCCGGGCCAGTGCTTCGTCGCGCGAGCGCTGCGCTGCCACGCGCGCGGAGATGTCGTGCGCCACCGCCTGGGTGGCGCTCTGGCCTTCAAAGATGACGGCGTGGCCGGTGGCCTCCACGTCAATCACCGTACCGTCAAGCCTGATGAATTTCTCTTGCAGGGTCCCGCCATCGATGTTGTCTTGCTGGCTACGCCGGATGCGCTCAAACACCACTTGACGAGAGTCCGGATGGATGCGCTCCAGAATGGGCTGACCCAGCAAGTCTTGCGCGGAACTGGCGCCAAAGAGTTTGACCGTGGCCGGGTTCACATAAATGAATTTACCGTCGCGATGCACAAACATGGCGTCTGGTGTCCAGTCGATCAGAGTGCGATAGCGCGCCTCGCTCTCGGCCAGCGCAGCGTCGCGCTGACGCAGCGTGGCAAGCATTTGGTTAAAACCCTCAATCAACTGCCCCACTTCATCGGCTCTGTTCACAGCCAGAGGTGCCGGGAACGGGGCGTTGGGGTCAAACTTTTGCAGGGCGTTTGTGGCGACCTGCAGCGGCGCCAGTTGCCGGCGCAGCAGCCACCAGGTCAGCAAGCCGGCCAGCAGGGTCAGCACAGATGCAGCCACGGCCATGCGCTGCTGTAGCGCGTGGATGGGGGCAAAGGCTATCTGGGTCGGCAGGGTGATGGCAACGTACCAACCGGCAGCGGGGATGTTTTTGGCTGAGACCAACACCTCGACGCCAAGGGGGTTGATAAAAACGTCGCTGCCCTCGTGCCCCTGCGCATAGCGATCCAGCGCGGGAATCACGCCGGGCGCAGGCAACGCGGCCATGATGCGGCTCGGGTTGGAGCTGGTCACGTTAAGTCGGTGCTGCGATGCCACCACATAATAGTTGCTTCGGTCTGGATCGTGGCGCCGGGCTACCCGATCCAGAAAATTGGGGCGGTTCAGGTTCACTACCCCGGCCAAAACACCCATCACGCCACCACTGGCCGCCCTGATGGGTACCGCCATGACCAAGCTCGGGTTCTGTGTGATTTTGCTTCGCGTCGGCTTGCCAACGGTGGCTTTGCCGTCTTTGAGCGGGCCAATGATGTAATCTCGCTCGCTGAAATTGGCACCCAAGCGCCCACTCTGCTTCGGAAAATCAGCCAGCACCGTGCCGTCCACGCCGGTGCTCGCTACACCCTGGTTGAACAATTGCGCCAGCAGTGGGCGATGCTCCAAAAAAGCTTGCAGGTCGGCAGGACGCTGCAGCATGGCCGGGGTGATTTCGCTGGCAATGGTTGTCAGCGCCTGTAGCCGGTCGGCCACTTCATGATCAATTTCTTCGGCCAGCAAAGTCACGGTGGCGAACTGTTGTTCAGCCAGTGTCTGTTGCAGGTCGTCATGCAACATCCGGCTGACAAAAAAAGTCAGCGACCAGATGCTGACCAAAAAGACGCCCATGGTGAGCAGCGTGATGCGCGTCTTGAGCGATTTCGTTCCCAATGTGAGTTTCGTCATCGGCGGGTGCTGCTCAGTTTGATGAAAATAATGATAGCTGTCTAGGCTTGAAAGACGTGGGCCAATGCCTGTTTTATCTTAACAAATCGCAAGAGATGGTGGTTAGGGACTGGGATCAGGATAAATTTGTTCTCAGGTTTTGCCGATGCCGCATTGGGGTATTGACCTGATGTTGCAGGGGCACCAAAGTGCCTACAGTGCCACCCATGCGAATCGATCTTTTGCAAATTAACGTTGGGTGGCGTGCATGACACTCAACATCCTGCTGGTTGACGACAACCTCACTTTTTTGGCCTCGGTCAAACATTTGCTGACCCTGCAGCCGCACACCCGCATCGTGGCTGAGGCGCACAACGGTGCGCAGGCGCTAGCGCTGGCGCAGCAACACCAGCCCGACCTGGTGCTGCTTGACATCGTGATGCCGGGCATGAGCGGGCTGGAGGTAGCCAAAACCCTGCAAACCTGGCCCAACCCGCCCAAGGTGCTGTTTTTGACCCTGCACGACAATGACTCGTACCGTAGCGCGGCCAAGGCGTTGGGCGCACTGGGGTTGGTGGGTAAAGCCAACTTTGTCTCAGAGTTGCTGCCCATCATCACCCAACTGAGCCAGGACTGCCCGGAGGACGCGTCATGACCAGCTTTATCCCAGCGCGCAAGCAAAAATACTATCCAGCGGCCTTGGGTGCTGCGGGTGCAGCTTCTGTTTTAGTAGCATGTGGGCTGGGTACCGTGCCCCTTGGGCTGGCCATTGTGCTGCTGCTGGCGGGCCTGCTGCTGGGCAAAAAGATCAACCAGCGCCAGGCTGACTTGCAGCAGGCCGTGGCTGACTTCATGGCCGGCCAGGCAGACTTTGGCGCACAAGTCACGCCGGTCTGGGGCAACCACATCGAGTCGTCACGCGAGCAAATGGCATCTGCCATCAACTCGCTGACCGAGCGCTTTGGCGGCATTGTTGACAAGCTTGACACCACCCTGCGCACCGCCACACAGGCCACCGACAGCGTGGAAGGCGGCGGCACGGATCTGGTCGCGGTTTTTGACAAGAGCGAAAAAGACCTCAAGGCGCTGATCACCGTGCAACAGGCGTCCATGGCCAACATGGAATCCATGCTGACCAAAGTGCAGGGGCTGGACCGCTTTATTGCAGAGTTGCAAGACATGGCCTCTGACGTGGCACGCATTGCCCAGCAAACCAATTTGCTGGCCCTGAACGCGGCCATAGAAGCCGCCAGGGCGGGCGAGCTAGGACGTGGCTTTGCCGTGGTGGCCAAAGAATTCCGCATGCTGTCCAACCAGTCGGGCCAGTCGGGCAAAAAAATTGCCGAAACCGTCAAGGTCATCAGCGCCGCCATTGTTGACACTTGCACCACGGTGCGCGAATCAGTGCTGGCTGAAGACCAGTCGCTGGAAGCCGCGCACACCACCATTGACCAGGTGATGGCCGATTTTCGCAACATCACCGAAGCGTTTCAGCAGTCCAGCGACCTGCTGCAAAGTGAGAGCATGAGCATCCAGTCTGAAGTGAACCAGGCGCTGGTTCAAATGCAGTTTCAGGATCGTGTCAGTCAGATCATGACGCAGGTTGTCACCAACATCGAACGCCTGCCCACCATCTTGCAAGAGCAGCAACAGCACTACGCACAAACCGGTGCGCTGGTGGCACACGACCCCCAAGACATGCTCGACGAGATGAAAAAGTCTTACGTGATGGCCGACCAGCACGTGATCCATGAAGGCGGAAAAGTGGTGGCAAGCAGTGGCGCAACGGATATCAGCTTTTTTTAGAGGATAAGACATGGCCAAACTGATCATGATTGTGGACGACTCAGCGTCAATGCGGCGCGTCGTAGGCATCTCACTCAAAGGCGCTGGGTACGACGTCATCGAAGGCTGCGACGGCAAAGACGCCCTGTCCAAGCTGACCGGGCAAAAAGTGCACCTGATCATCAGCGACGTGAACATGCCCATCATGGACGGCATTGCGTTTTTGAAAGCCGTCAAGCAAATGCCGGCCTACAAGTTCACGCCGGTCATCATGCTCACCACCGAGTCGGCGGAAGAAAAAAAGCGCGAGGGCCAGGCAGCCGGTGCGCGCGCCTGGGTGGTGAAACCTTTTCAACCTGAACAACTTGTGAACGCCGTACAACGGCTGTGCCTGCCATGAGCCAAAACACTTTAAAAATTGAAGGCGAGCTCACCATCTTTCGTGCCATGGAGCTCAAGCCTGCCTTGCTGGCTACCCCGCCGGTGGATGAAATTGACCTCTCTGGTGTGACCGACCTTGACACCGCCGGCGTGCAACTGCTGATGCTGGCCAAAAAAACCGCATTGGCGCAGCAGCGCGACGTCAAGCTCACAGGCCATAGCCCGGCCGTGCTGGATGTGTTTGAGCTGCTCAACGTGGCAGGCTACTTTGGCGACCATCTGGTGATGGATTCGGCCAAAAACAATTCAAGGAGCTGACATGGAAATGGACGACGCACTAGAGACATTCATTGTTGAATGTCGGGAGCTGCTCGATGACATGGAAACCGCGTTGTTGGGCGTGGAAGCAGCGGACGACAAAACCGAGATGATCAACGCCATCTTTCGCGCCGCGCACACCATCAAGGGATCCAGCGGGCTGTTCAGCCTGGACCATGTGGTGGCCTTTACCCACGTAGTGGAAAGCGTGCTCGACAAGGTGCGCGGCGGCAAGCTGGCGCTGGCTGACAAGCTGGTGGTATTGCTGCTGGCGTGCAACGACCACATTGGCAAACTGGTGGACGGCGTGGCGGCGGGTGAACACGCCGGTACGCCCGAGCTGCTGGCAGCGGGAGAACCGCTGGTGGCGCAATTGCGCGCTTACCTGGATGTTCCCAAAGATCAAGCCAATGCCAATGCTGGTGCACGCCGCGTACCCACCGCCGACACCGAGCAGGTGCAGCGCATCAACGCCGACACGGTCAACGCAGACCACTGGCACATTTCGGTGCGCTTTGCCCCCGACGTGTTGCGCAACGGCATGGACCCGCTGTCGTTCATACGCTACCTGGGCACCATGGGCAAGATCAAGGCGATTGAAACCGTAGCAGATGCCCTGCCCGACGCCGACGCCATGGACCCCGAGCTGTGCTACCTGGGCTTTGAGATGGCCTTTCAGACCCGGGTGGACAAAGCGGCGATTGAAAAAGTATTTGAATTTGTGCGCGACGACAGCCGCCTGGTGATCTTGCCCCCGCACAGCCGTATGTCAGAGTACGTCAGCCTGATCAGCATGCAGCCGGGCGAACTGACACGCCTGGGCGACATGCTGGTGCGCTGCGGCACGCTCACACCCAACGAGCTCGACATGGCGCTGGACAAGCAAGCCGACACGCCCGCCAAGCCGATTGGCACCATTCTGGTGGAACAGGGCTCGGTTCGGCCCGAGGTGGTTGAAGCGGCCTTGACCAAACAAAAGCTGGTCAAGGAAACCGCAGCCACTGAAAGCAAATCCATCCGTGTGGATGCCGACAAGCTCGACAGCCTGATCAACCTGGTGGGCGAGCTGATCATTGCCGGGGCCAGCGTGAACCTGATCGCGCACCGCTCCAAAGTGATCGAGCTGACCGAATCCACCTCCAAGCTGGCCACACTGGTTGAAGAAGTGCGCGACAGCGCCCTGCAACTGCGCATGGTGCGCATTGGCGCCACGTTTAACCGCTTTCAGCGCGTGGTGCACGACGTGTCGCGCGACCTGGGCAAAGACATTGCCTTGCAGATTGACGGCGAAGACACCGAGCTGGACAAAACCGTGGTGGAAAAAATTGGCGACCCGCTGATGCACCTGGTGCGCAATTGCATGGACCACGGCATTGAAAGTGCCGAGCTGCGCCAGCAGCGCGGCAAGCCGGTACAAGGCATGGTCAAGCTCAACGCTTTTCACGACAGCGGCTCAATCGTCATCACGGTCGAAGACGACGGCGGCGGCCTTAAAAAAGACCGTATCCTGGCCAAGGCGGTGGAGCGTGGTCTGGTCGAGGCCGGCCACCACCTGAGCGATGCCGACATTTACGGCCTGGTGTTCGAGCCCGGTTTTTCTACCGCAGAGAAGGTCACCAACCTGTCGGGCCGCGGTGTCGGGCTGGACGTGGTCAAGCGCAACATTACCGCGCTGCGCGGCACGGTGGGCATCACCAGCAACGAGGGCGTGGGCACCAAGGTGTCGATCCGTCTGCCGCTCACGCTGGCCATCATCGACGGCTTTTTGGTCGGCATTGACAAAGCCGTGTATGCCATTCCGCTGGACATGATCGAAGAGTGCGTGGCCTACAGCGCCGAGCCAGGCCACGACTACACCAACCTGCGCGGCGAGGTGTTGCCCTTTATTCGCCTGCGTGAGCTGTTTTCGGTACCAGGCAAACCGGCCAAGGGCGAAAACATTGTGGTGCTCAAACACGCCGGGCAAAAGGCCGGGCTGGTGGTGGACACCCTGCTGGGCGAGTTTCAGACCGTCATCAAACCGCTGGGCCAGATGTTTGCGCAAAGCCGCTGCATCAGTGGTTCCACCATTTTGGGCAGTGGCGACGTGGCGTTGATTCTGGACGTGCCGCAACTGGTGCGCCAGGCGATGGAAAAAGGTAGCCAAGTAGGGCAAGAACACGCGGTATTGAATTGAAACTGTTTTTTTAAAAAGGGGTAACGACATGTTTGCAAATATGAAAATCGGCCTGCGCTTGTCGCTGGGCTTTGCCATTGTGTTGGCATTGATGGCCGCGCTGGCGGCGGTGGGTATCAACGGCATGGCCAATGTGCAGGAGCGGCTTGATGGCATCGTGAATGACAACATGCACAAAATCGCACTCAATACCGACATGTCGCAGCAGATTCATATCGTTACACGCTTGATGCGCACGACGGTTTTGCTGAAAGATCCGGCAGCGATTGCAGCCGAGCACAAGAAGATTGCCGATGCCCGCAAGAAATACGCCGAAGCCTTTGATGCGCTGGAAAAAACCACGGCGAGCGAAAAAGGCAAAGCTTTGCGCGGCAGGATCAAATCAGCGTTGGCCGAAGCTACCCCGTTGAATGACAAGGTGCTGGAGCTCGACTCAGCGGGGAAAGACGAAGAGGCAGTGGACTTTCTGATCAAGGTTGCCGCACCGGCTACGCAGAAAGTGCAAGACATCCTGGAAGAAAACATGGTTTTCCAGGACGATGATGCTGATGCCGACCATGCTGCCGCCAAAGCCGCCTACGCATCAGCCCACACCCTGATGCTGACACTGGCAGCGGTGGCCATTGGCCTGGGTGCGCTGTTGGCCTGGATATTGACCCGCTCCATCACCCAACCGGTGAACGAAGCCCTGAACGTGGCCAACCGCCTGGCCGACGGCGACCTGACCGTGCGCATTGACAACCCGTCCAAAGACGAGACCGGGCAAATGCTGGCCGCCATGCAAGGCATGATCGGCAAGCTCACACAAGTCGTTACCGACGTGAACGGTGGCGCGCAAGCACTAGCCAGCGCCTCAGAGGAGGTGAGCGCCACCGCGCAGTCTTTAAGCCAGGCGGCCAGCGAACAAGCCGCCGGTGTGGAAGAAACCTCGGCCAGCATCGAGCAAATGACTTCGTCGATTGCGCAGAATACCGAAAACGCCAAGATCACCGACGGCATGGCCAGCAAGGCCGCCAAAGACGCGGCCGACGGCGGCGAAGCCGTGAAGGCCACGGTCGAAGCGATGAAGCAGATCGCCAAGAAGATCGGCATCATCGACGACATTGCCGCACAAACCAACCTGCTGGCCCTGAACGCCGCCATTGAAGCCGCGCGCGCTGGTGAGCACGGCAAAGGCTTTGCCGTGGTAGCCGCAGAAGTGCGCAAACTGGCCGAACGCAGCCAGGTGGCCGCGCAAGAAATTGGCGAAGTGGCTGGCAGCAGCGTGGAACTGGCCGAAAAGGCCGGCAAGCTCCTGGACGAGATCGTGCCCAACATCCGCAAGACATCAGACCTGGTGCAAGAGATCACCGCCGCATCTACAGAACAAAGCAGTGGCGTCGGCCAGATCAACAGCGCCGTGAGCCAGCTCAACACCACCACGCAGCAAAACGCCAGCAGCTCTGAAGAGCTAGCCGCCACCAGTGAAGAGATGAGCAGCCAGGCCGAACAGCTGCAACACACCATGATGTACTTCAAGCTCGACGGTGCCAGCCAGGGCGGGGGCAGCTTTGCGATCCACAAGAGCAGCGCCAGCAGCAAAAAGGCCGCGCAGCCCAAAGCCGCAGCCAGCGCCAAAGCCGCACCCAAGGCCACCGCTACAGCCAGCGCCGATCTGGACGAAACCCAGTTTACGAAGTTTTAACATGAAAAACGCCGAGCTTCGTCATTCCCGCGTAGGCGGGAATGACGGGCCCATTTCATCGTTTGGGCGGCTGTGCAGGCATGGCAGATAGCTCTGTCCCCAACTGAAAGGAATTCATCATGGACGAAATAGTTCCAGCCAATACAAAACTTGTAGCTGCCCAGGCAAGCGCAGCAAGCGCTAGCGAGGCAAAACAGTACTTGACTTTTATGCTCGGCGGCGAGATGTTCTCGATCGGCATTCTGTGCATCAAAGAGATCATCTGGTACGCTAACCTGACCGAAGTGCCGATGATGCCCGCGTGCATTCGCGGGGTCATCAACCTGCGCGGCGCGGTGGTGCCGGTGCTGGATTTGTCCAACCGCTTTGGCAAACCTTCTACGCCGGTGATCAAAAGCACCTGCATCGTGATTGTGGAAGTGCCCACCGCCAATGAGGGTGAGCACCAGAACATGGGCATCGTGGTCGATTCAGTGCAGGCGGTGCTGGAAATCCCCACGTCTGAGATTGAGCCCGCGCCCAGCTTTGGCACCAAGATTCGAAGCGAATTCATTGAAGGCATTGCCAAGGTGGACGGCAAGTTTGTGATTCTGCTGGACGTGGCCAAAGTGCTGTCGATGCAGGAGATTGGGCAACTGGGGCAGGTGGCGGCGCTGCCAAATGTGGCGCCGGCCGAGGCCTGATGCCAAGATTTTTCTTACTGAGAGTATGGCAAGGCAATACCAGTCACTAACCACTGGAAAAAACACCATGACTGTGAGTATTGCCAAACCCTTGTCGGTCAAACTCGACGCGCAAACGCGGGCGCGCATTGAGAACCTGGCTGCGTCGCGCCGTCGCACCACCCACTGGATGATGCGTGAAGCGATTGCACAGTACATTGAGCGCGAAGAACAGCGCAACAGTTTGCAGCAGGATGCGGTTGCCGCATGGGAGGCTTATCAAGCCAAGGGATTGCATTTGACGCTGGAAGAGGCCGATGCCTGGATGGCCAAGCTTGAAGCTGGGCAAGACGTGGAGCCGCCACCATGCCACGTCTGATTTGGCCACCGCCTGCGCTGCTGGATTTTGTTAGACACCAGAAAGAGCTTGGCTACCAAGATCGGCACACCACAGCATGAAGCTTCAAAGCAAAATCTGGCTGAGTTGTGGCGCGGTGGTGGCCGTAGTGATGGCCATCGACTTGGGCGTAGGTTACCGCGATGTGCAAGCCGGTGTGCATGCCCAGGCCAGCGACGATGCACGCATTGTGCAAAGCTTGCTGATGGCCACGCGGCGCATCTACCACCAGCAGTTTCTGGACAGTGGGATAGAACTCAATTCACACACCATTGGTTTTTTGCCGGCGCATGCGATGAGCAAAATTTCGGCAGATTTGCCCAATTGGCTCAAGAGCGGCCTGCGTTTTAACAACGTGTCAGACCGCCCCCGCAACCAGAACAACGCCGCTGATGCGGTGGAGCTTGAAGACATGGCCTGGTTTCGGGCCAACCCCAAGGCGAAAGACCGCAGCCTGGATATCCGGGATGCATCAGGCAAACGTTTTTATCACTTTGCCGCCCCGATCTGGATCGAGCCCTATTGCCTGAAGTGCCATGGCGAGCGCAGTGCCACGCCGGCTGCCATTCGAGATACTTATGACCAGGCCTATGGCTACAAAGTAGGTGATTTGCGCGGTGTGCTGAGCATCCACGTGCCCACCGACGAGCTGCGTGCCAGTGCCCTGCAAACTTGGCTGGAGCGCAGCGTAGGCCGCTTGGTGGGCTACGCGGCCTTGCTGTTGCTGCTGGGCTTGATGTTGCAGCACCTGGTGGCGCACCGGTTAACCGCACTCGGGCTTGCCGTGAAGCGCCTGCAAACGGGCGAGCTGGCTACGCGGGTAGATGCTTCTGGAAACGATGAGTTGAGCGAACTCTCGCAGGGGTTCAACCACATGGCCGAAGGCTTGGCCAAGCGTGATGCTGCGGTGCACGAAAGCATGTTGCAGTTGCGCGAGAGCGAGTCCAAGTACCGCTCGGTGTTGGCCAGCTCGCAGGATGGTTTTTTGCTGGCAAACGCGCAGGGGCGGCTGCTTGAAGTCAACGATGCCTATGTGGCCATGACCGGCTTTAGCCGCGAAGAACTGTTGCAGATGAGCGTGGCGGATTTGAAGGCAGACGAGTCCAGGGCGCAGGTGCAAGCGCAGTTGCAGGCCATCATGGCGGGCCAGCCGGGTTTGTTTGAAACCCTGCACCAGCGCAAGGATGGCCAAGTGATACCGGTGGAGATCAGCGCAACTTTTAATTGGGCTGAAGGCGGCGTATTTGCCGCATTTGTGCGCGACATTTCAAAACGCCAGGAGACCGAGTCGCGCATTCGTCAACTCAAATTTTTTGACGGTCTGACCGGGCTGCCCAACCGCGCGATGTTTGTCGAGCGCTGCAACGTCGCATTGCAGCAAGCCCGGACTGTAGCCTCTGGTGCCGCCGTGATTTGCCTCGATCTGGACCATTTTGGCCATATCAATGACAGCCTGGGACATCAGGCCGGCGACCAGATGCTGGTGCTGCTGGCAGAGCGCTTTCAGAGCATGCTCGGACCCCATGACTTGCTGGGCCGCCCAGGTGGCGACGAGTTTTTGATCTTTTTGGCCGACACTGACAACGCACGAGCCAACGCCATCGTGGCCCAACTGACCCAAAGCGTTGCCAGCCCCTTGCGTCTGGAAGGCAAAGACATCGTCATGACCTTGTCGCTGGGCGTGGCCATGGCCCCGCAAGACGGTACCGATGCTGAAAGTTTGTTGCGCGCAGCAGATACGGCAACCCATTGGGCCAAAAAATCGGGGCTCAATTCGGTGCGTTTTTTCTCCGCCGAAATGCGTCAGTTGGTTAGCCACCAGATGGCCTTGGACGCTGACCTGCATGAGGCCATGGGGCGCGCCGAGTTTTTGCTGTTTTACCAGGCCCAGGTGTCAGAAGACGGCACCGTGGTGGGTGCCGAAGCCTTGATACGATGGCAGCATGGCACACGCGGACTGGTGTCGCCCGCAGAATTTATACCGTTGGCCGAAGAAAATGGCCTGATCTTGCCACTGGGACAATGGGTGCTCGAGATCGCTTGCCGACAACTGGCTAGGTGGGCCGATCTGCCAACCCTGTCGGCACTGACGATTGCGGTGAATGTCAGTGCCAAACAATTTCAACTGCCCGACTTTGTTGACAAGGTCACGACGGTCTTGAAACTGACCGGGGCAAATCCAGCGCGACTCAAGCTGGAGCTGACCGAAAGCCAGTTGGTCAGTGATGTCGAAACCACCATTGAAAAAATGCGCACGCTCAAAAATCTGGGGGTGCAGTTTTCACTGGACGACTTCGGCACCGGCTTTTCGTCGCTGTCTTACCTGAAGCGCTTGCCGCTGGATCAGCTCAAGATCGACCAGAGTTTTGTGCGTGACATTCTGACTGACCCCGAGGATGCAGCCATAGCCCGCGCCATCGTGGTGCTGGCACGCGCCATGTCGCTGGAAGTGATCGCTGAAGGGGTCGAGACCGAGGCGCAACGCAACAGCTTGCTGGCACTCGATTGCCACCTGTTTCAAGGCTATTGGTATGGCAAACCCGTGCCGTTGGCCAACTTTGAGGCCTTTGTCCTGGCGCAGGCCAACAAGGATTGAACGAACGTGTTACCGGTTCTTATTACTGATGCCGAATTTGCCAGATTCCAGCACTTCATTTTTGAGCGCGCCGGCATTTCCATGTCACCGGCCAAAAAAGCGCTGGTAAGCGGGCGGCTGAGCAAACGGCTGGCGCTGCATGGGCTGGAGAGCTTTGGCGCTTATTTCAAGCTGCTCTCAGACGGGCATCACCCCGACGAGGTGCAGATGGCGGTAGATTTACTGACAACCAATGAGACTTATTTTTTCAGGGAAATCAAGCATTACGAATTCATGCGCACCCAGGTGCTGGCCGCGCGCAGCCGCCCCACGCCATGGCGCATCTGGAGTGCAGCCAGCTCCAGCGGCGAAGAGGCCTACAGCATGGCCATGGTGCTGCAAGACTGTATGCAGACCACACCCTGGGAGGTGCTGGGCACGGATATCAGCACCCGGGTGATCGCCGGGGCGCAGCGCGGACTGTACTCGATGGAGCGCGGCCGCCACATTCCGCCGGACTATCTGCGCCGCTTTTGCCGCAAGGGCAGCGGCGAATACGAAGGCATGTTGCTGGTAGACCGCGCCCTGCGCAGCAAAGTGACGTTTCGGCAGGCCAACCTGAACACGGCACTGCCCGAACTGGGCCAGTTTGACATGGTTTTTTTGCGCAATGTGATGATTTACTTTAACAACGACACCAAGCGCGAGGTGGTGGCGCGGGTGATTGCCACCCTCAAGCCGGGCGGTTACTTTTGCATCGGCCATTCAGAGAGCTTGAACGACATCAGCACGGCGGTGCAGATGGTGGCGCCATCGATTTACCAAAAGCCAGTGTGATATGCACCAAATCGACAATTTACTGGATATTTTTTTACAGCCGGGCGAGCTGTTTGTGGCCGACTCGGGCTACCAGATCCGCACCATTCTGGGCTCGTGCGTTTCGATCACGCTGTGGCACCCAGAGACCGGTTTGGGGGGTATGTCGCATTTTTTGCTACCCACCCGTGGCCACAAGGTGCACCACAGTGAATTCGATGGCCGCTATGGCGACGAGGCGTTGGCGCTGATGCTGGCCGACTTGCGCGCGCGCGGTGTGGAGCCGCAAGAATGCCAGGGCAAGATTTTTGGTGGCGGCAACATGTTCCCCGGCATGGGGCACGCCAGCGGCATCAAGGTGGGACACCGCAACGGCCTGGCCGCGCGTGAAATGCTGCGCCAGCATGGCATTCCAGTGGTAACCGAGAGCCTGTTTGGCATTGGTCACCGACAAATCATTTTTGACCTGAGCCGCGGCGACGTGTGGGCGCGGCAGGTGAAACCCACGCAGCAAGAACTGGAAGCGCAGCCCAACATGGACAAACAATCATGAGCAGAATTAAAGTATTAGTGGTAGATGATTCAGCGGTGGTGCGCCAGGTGGTCACCAATATTCTTGGTGCCGACCCCGACATTGAAGTGATTGCCGCTGCAGCAGACCCCATTTTGGCGATTGCCAAAATGAACGTGCAGTGGCCCGATGTGATTGTGCTGGACATTGAAATGCCGCGCATGGACGGCATCACTTTCCTTAAAAAAATCATGGCCGAGCACCCTACGCCAGTGGTGATCTGCTCCACCCTGGCCGAGGCCGGCACGCAAACATCGATGGCAGCGCTGGCCGCCGGCGCGGTGGCGATCATCACCAAGCCCAAAGTGGGGCTGAAACAGTTTCTGGAAGATGATTCTGAGGACATCATCAGCGCCGTCAAGGCCGCAGCCAAGTCCAACATGAGCGCGGTGATGCGGGTGCATGCCAAAAACACCGCCGACGTGATCATGCCTGCGGCCGACAAGCACGGCGCCATGATCCAGACCACCGACCGCGTGGTGGCCATTGGCACATCCACTGGGGGAACGCAGGCGCTGGAGGTGGTGCTGACGATGTTGCCGCGCGTCACGCCCGGCATGGTGATCGTGCAACACATGCCCGAAAAATTTACCGCTGCCTTTGCCGAGCGGCTCAACGGCCTGTGCCAGATTGAGGTGAAAGAAGCACAGAACAACGACCGCGTGATCAACAGCCGCGCACTGATTGCACCCGGGGGCAAGCACATGCTGCTGCGCCGCACCGGTGCCCAGTATTACGTGGAGGTGATGGACGGCCCGCTGGTGAACCGGCACCGGCCCAGCGTGGATGTGCTGTTCCGCTCAGTCGCCAAATGCGCCGGAGCCAACGCGCTGGGCGTGATCATGACCGGCATGGGCGACGACGGTGCCGCTGGTCTGGCCGAGATGCGTAACGCTGGCGCCCGCACCGTGGGGCAAGATGAGGCCACCTGTGTGGTCTATGGCATGCCCAAAGAAGCGGTCAAGCGCGGTGGGGTTGAAAAAACCGTGCCGCTGGGCGCCATTGCGCGTGAGATCATGCAACAGATGTCGGGGGTAATGGTGCGTTAAATCAACGCTGGATAGGTAGCTCTAAACTCACGCAGGTGCCCGCGCTGCTGGAATCCCAGCTCATCTTGGCACCGATCGATGTCGCCCTGCTGAGCTGGTTTTTTAACCCTTTTCCGCCTTTGCTGAGGCACTGTGCAACATCAAAACCCTGGCCGTTGTCAATCAGAGTGACGACAATCCAATGCGTGTCATGGCTGGTAACCACCCGAATTTCGCTCGCATGGGTGTGCTTGACAACGTTGGTAAAGGCTTCTTGAAGTATGCGCAGGATGTGCAAGGCATTGCGTGGATCGAGCCAGTTCAGCGCGGGCAAATTTTGAACTTGCCAGCGCAATGCAATGCCTGCACTTTCCAGCCTGGGCTCAAGACGATAGCGCAAGGTAGCCAATACCAACAGCAGATCGGCCTGCACCGGTTCCATGGCATCGATGGTGAGTTTCAAGTCATCGATACAGTCTTTCAGCAAGTCGGCCGTGGTAGCGGTGTCAAGATGACCTTTTTCGACCGCCAACAGTGTGGTTCTCAGGGTTGAACCCAGGCCATCGTGCATATCTTGCATGATGCGCTGACGCTCGTCTGCCAGGGTTTGCCGGTGCGCGATATCACGCTGCTCACGATGAATGTGTTCCAGTTGGTTTTCACGCTCTTGCAAGCGCTGTTCCAGACTGGCGTTGACTTGTATGACCTCGTTGATGGCCACGACATAGCGTCGGAACATGATGTGTAAAAAAAGCAAAAACGCGACAGCATTGGTGTAGGGGCCAATGTAGATGCCTTCAATGCCAATGTAGTTGTTTTGCAGCAGCCAGTCGTACAGCCAAAAAATCATACCCATCAAGCACCAGGCACTTAGCAGCTTCCCGTCTTGGGTATGGGCTCGCTGTGACTGAAAAAAACCTGCCACGCCAACAGTCACCCCCATGAACAACAAAACAATGTAAGCCAGTGGCGACAGCACATACACATTGGGCCACAGCGTGAGACCCGGCAAGGTGATCAGCGCCACGCCGATTTTTAGCAGCACAACGCTGCGATCAAGCCAAATCAGTGAGTGTTGATGCAAGTGATTAAGGAAAAAATGCACCCCGGCAATCAACCAGAACAAGGAGTTGACGGTGATCCAACTGAACCACTCGTCAGAGATGAGCAGTCGGTTTCCACCTACGTGATAATGCAGCGTACGCAAAAAAGAAGCCAATGAAACCAGAAAAAACCATAAAAAAAGTTTTTCTTTGCGTTGACGCAGCCACAACAGCAGAGAAAACAAGCCGGCCGTTAAAAATGCTGCACTGCTCATGTAAGGAAACTCTGCTTGCAGCAAATAGCGAAATTGGTAGCGCCAAGCCAGGCTATCGTTTTCGCCCAGCCAAACCGTTGAAATGCCACCACCAGTGACGCGTGGGTGCTGGATTCGGATCAAAATTTCGGTGGGTGTGGTCGAGTCTGCCGTGTCATCCAGCGCAATCCACAAAGGAATGTTCCAGCCGTTCCAAAAAGTGTTGGCGTGCGACTGAAAAAGTAACCGCTTGCCGCCATACACGGCAATCTGCCCGTCAGTTTTCCAGCGTGGGATGTAGATGTAGCGCGGTGTCGGCGAGGGCTCCAGCACCGGCAGGGGCAATCGATACCAGGTGATGAGGGTGGCTGGATCAAATACAGGTGGAGACTCTTGTGCGGGAATGAGTGGGCGCAGCAAGACGTGTGGCAACAACACCGTTTGCCAATTCAGAGGCAAGTTTTCCAGCTCGGCTTCATACGGTGGCGCACTGTAGCCTTGGGTCTCGATACTCAAAATCTGGGCCGTTTCCAGATGCAAGGCAGGTTCGGCGTGCGCCAACCCAGACCCGAGCAAACAAACCAGTGTCAGCAGCCACAACAGAGGGCGTTCAATCATCCAGCAGACCCAGACTGCGCGCTTCGTAAATAGCCTCGGTTTTGGAGTTCACCTCCAGTTTGCTGTAAACGCGCCGCACAAACGTCAATACCGTATGGCGCGAAACCCCCATCAGTTGCGCGATTTCATCGGATGTAAAACCTTTGGTGATGAATTCCAGTACCTGCTGTTCCCGCACTGACAATGCTGCGCGTGGTTTCTCCGGATCGAGCGGAGCTGGGCGACCATGGGTTGATGCAGGTCGGCTGGATGAAACAAAGCGCGTCAGTATCTGGCGTGCAATCAGCGGGCTGATTGGGCTGCCACCTGCGTGCAGGTTGCGAATCTCGCCCAGCATGCGCTTGGACGTACTGTCTTTGAGCAGATACCCCGCCGCGCCCGCTTCAAGCGATTGCATCACATGCAACTCGTCGCCAAAGGTCGTACTGACCATGATGCCGCAGCTTGGCCAGCAGGCATGTGCGGCGCGAATGACATCTATGCCTGAGCCATCGGGCAGACCCAAATCGATCAGCAAAACATCAACCGGCTCACCCTTGAGCAAGCACAAGCCTTGTAACCGTGTGCTTGCCACCCACTCAAGCGTCATGTCGGGCGCGTTTTTAACAGTGTCCTGAAAAACCTGTTGGAAAACAACATCGTCTTCTACCAGAGCGAGACGAATGTGTGGCGGTGTTGTGCTGCTTTGCATGGTCAGCAATGTTGCCACAAGTTGAAAAAGTGGTACGCGCTGTCGCTAGTTTTGGGGACAGACAGATGCGCAGGCTTTTCCTACATTCAGGCCAAGTCGCGCCAGGGACCTTGATTTTGATATTCCAGCGCGCAGTACCTTCACTTTAAGGAGTTTTCATGTCCACCCCCAAAGAAAAATCGCAAGCCAACCGCGCTGCCACCATCACCGGCGATGCCGCAGGCTCGGTGCTTGAGGATGGTGTGAGCAGCACCAGCGGTTTACTCGTCGTCAATGATTTGGACAAGGGTGAAAACCAAGTCAAGGCCATGAAAGAAAAATCCGGCGACTACGGCAAATTCAGCATCAGTACCGACGGCAACTGGACGTATGCGCTGAACAACCACTCGAAAGACGTGCAAGCGCTGGCCGAAGGTGAAACAGTGACCGAAAAATTTGTTGTGTTCAGCAAAGACGGTTCGGCTTCGAAAACCGTTGAGGTGACGATCACGGGCACCAACGATGTGGCCAGCATCCGAGGCGATACCCGCGCCACCCTGACTGAAGACTCGCACCATACGACAGCACGAGGTGAGCTGGAGGTGAAAGACCAGGATCATGGCCAGAGCGCGGTACAGGCCATCGCCAGTCAAGCCGGAACCTATGGTTGTTTCAGCATCGATGCCAAAGGCCATTGGAGCTACGTCATGGACAACAGCCTGGCGGCCACGCAAGCGCTGGCACAAGGCGAAAAGGGCACCGACAGTTTTGTCGTCTGGAGCCAAGACGGCAGCGCCAGCCAAACTGTCACGGTGACTCTCAAGGGTGTCAATGATGAAGCCACCATCACCGGCCAGGATAGCGGCTCTGTCAGCGAAGATGCAGCACCCAATACAGCCACCGGCCAACTGATCGTGAACGATGTTGACCATGGCGAAAACACCGTTGTACCCATCACCGCCCAAGCGGGTGCCTATGGCAGCTTCAGCATCGTGGCTGATGGCAGCTGGACTTACACGCTGGACAACAGCCTGCTGGCGGTGCAGTCATTACCTGCTGGTGTCACGCTAACCGAAACTTTTGTGGTCTATAGCAGTGACAGCCAGTTATTCCTTAGTGATGATGAGCACGACGATGATGAGCACGACGATGATGAGCATGACAGCGACCATGACCCTGACGGTGGCGATCATGACGAAGCCGGGCATGATGACGATCACCACGCGCCCAGCTACAAAGGCGCATCCAAAGTTGTGACGGTCACCATTGTGGGCACCAACGATGCCGCTGTGATTACCGGTAGCAGCACCGGCGCTGTGACCGAAGACCTGAGCCTGGCTGTAGCGGGTCAACTCAATGTGTCAGACATTGACACGGGCGAAGCAAGTTTCCAGGCTCAAAGCAACACCGTTGGAACCTACGGCAGCCTGACTATTGGCACCGATGGTGTCTGGAGCTACGCACTCAACAATGGCGCAGACAACGTGCAGGCGCTCGCTGCAGGTGAAACGGCAACCGACACCTTTGTTGTCAAGAGCTATGACGGCACTGAACAGCAAATGACCCTGACCCTGACCGGCACCAATGACCTGGCCATCATCAGTGGCACCAGCAGCGGTGCGGTGACGGAAGACACGGCGCTGGCAGCCGGTGCAGCGCTGGCCGTGGCCGACGTCGATCATGGTGAAGCGGTATTGCAGGCGCAAGCGGCGGTGGCTGCCACCTATGGCAGCTTTGCAATCGGCACGGACGGCAACTGGAGCTATGCACTGAACAACAGCGCCGCCAATGTGCAAGCGCTGGCCGCAGGCGAACAAGTCACCGACAGCTTTACCGCGACAAGCTTTGACGGCACTGCCAGCCAATTGGTCACGGTGACCATTACCGGAACCAATGACGGTCCGGTAGTCAGCAACAACGCAGCAGCAGCGACAGGAGCGGTTTGCGAAGACGACACGCTGTCGGTCACAGGTCAGCTCAGCGCCAGTGATGTGGACCATGGTGCCACACAAGTCTGGAGCGTGCAAGGTAGCGCCGATGGCGCATACGGCGCTATCGGAATTGATGCAGCCTCGGGTCAGTGGAGGTACAACCTGAACAATGGTGCAGCCAATGTGCAGGCGCTGGCCGCAGGGCAAAGCCAAACCGAAACATTTACCGTGCGCGTGACCGATGATCAGGGTGCCACGGCTGACCAACAAGTTAGCGTCACTGTTGTGGGCAGCAACGATGTGGCGAGCATCAGCGGAGTGGTCACGGCCCAAGTTGCCGAGGATTCGACCGCCAGCGTCGGTGGCACGTTAACGGTGGCTGACCAGGATCAAGGTGAAGCCCAGGCCCAGGCGGTTGACGCGCAACTTGGCAACTATGGCAGTTTCAGTATGGATGCCAACGGTAACTGGCACTATGACTGGCCTTTAAACAGTCTGGATGGCAAAGGTGGCCCTTCAGGCAAAGGTGGTGATGCGCCCGGTGCCGAGCTGGCCTACCAAGCACGCAATGCGCTGGCTGATGGCGAAACAGGCACCGATACCTTTACCGTGACCAGCCTGGATGGCACCGCCACCCAGGATGTGGTGGTGACCGTGGTGGGCGCCAACGATGCCGCCAGCATGTATGGTCAAACCAATGGCGAGGTCACAGAAGATGTGATGCTGGGAACAGCCGGCACACTGTCTGTGCAAGATGTTGACCACGACCAAGCCCATACGCAGGCCGCTGTCGCCAGTGGCAACTTTGGCGATTTCAATGTCGATGCCGATGGCAACTGGACGTATAACCTGGCGCAAGCCCCTGTGGCCGATGGCAAAGGTGGCCCGAGTGTGGCCTACAGTAACCTGCAAGCGCTGGCGGCTGGTCAAGCTGCCACTGAAACATTCGTTGTGACGTCGCTGGATGGCACGGCCACGCAGGAGGTCTCCATCGCCGTGGTGGGTAGCAACGACGGCCCCACTGGATCTGCCACGGCCGCACTGGCGGCGGGTACCGAAGACAGCGCCTACACCGTCAGCGCCGCTGACTTGCTGGCGGGCTTTAGCGATGTGGATAACGGCGCTGTTCTGAGCGTGACCAGTCTCGCGGCTTCCCATGGCAACGTGATCGACAACGGAAACGGTACTTTCACCATTACACCAACCGCCAACTTCAATGGCTCTGTCGCCTTGAGTTACATCGTGGTTGATGGCCAGGGCGGCAGCGTGGCTGCAAGCCAAAGCTATACCGTGGCGGCAGTGAATGACGCACCGCTACTGCAAGGCACGCTGACCGAACAGCTTTACGCGTCAAGCTTGTCTGTCTGGACCCCTTTCCTGGTGAACAACGGGGTCTGGATAGCACCCAACGGCGCCAGCTCGGGCGACACGGCACCGCACACGTTTGTGCGCCAGTTCACCGCTGCCCAGGACGGCAATTACGTGTTCCAGTTCGCCGTGGACAATGAAGGTTCTGTTTTGGTCGATGGCGTTGCGATTGCTGGCCTGTACAACAACGACTGGTCGCACTCCACGGTACAAACTGTGGCGCTGACAGCGGGCATCCATACCGTGACCATGAATGCGCTGAACTGGGGTGGGCCGGCCGCCTTTGCCATGAACATCACAGATCCCAACAGCCATGAAATCTGGAACACACGCACGCATCTGGACCCAGAGCCACTGATCCTGAGTTACACCGAAAACCAGGCCGCCATCGTCGTCAGCTCTGGCCTGACTTTGAGCGACATTGACAGCCCTACCATGACGCAAGCCACGGTCGCCGTTGGTACGGGTTTTGCAGCAGGTGATGTGCTTGGCTTTGCCGATCAAAACGGCATCACCGGTGCCTATGATGCAAGCACCGGCGTGCTCAGCCTGAGCGGATCGGCCACGCAGGCGCAGTACCAGGCGGCCTTACGTTCTGTCACCTACAGCAACAGCAGCGACAGCCCAGGCACTACAGATCGCACCATCAACTTCTTGGTGGATGACGGCGCTGGCGAGTTCAATCTGAGCAATACCGTGCAAAGCAAGATCATTGTCATGGCGGTCAATGACGCTGCAACGATCAGTGGCACCAGCACCGGGACAGTGCAAGAAGACACCACCTTGACGACCAGCGGTACTTTGACGGTCAGTGATGTGGATGCAGGGCAAGCCGTTTTTGTAGCGCAGTCGGCCGCTGCTGGAACTTACGGCTTATTCAGCATGGATGCCGCCGGACAGTGGACTTATGCACTCAACAATACTGCGGCCAATGTGCAAGCACTTGACACCGGTGCAACGGCAAGTGATCACTTCACAGTTTGGAGCAATGATGGCACCGCCAGCCAGGTGGTGACGGTGGCCATCAATGGCTTGGATGACAACCAGGCACCAGTGGCGGTGGATGACACCATCAGTGGCGGTGTGCTGACCTTTGAATCGGGCACTTTCGCGCAAACTGGCAGCACCTTGACCACGGGCGATTTCAGCTTTGCTGGCAACTCCATGTACACCACTTCTTATTACGGCGCAGACAATTCAAACAGTCTGTATTCGTATGGCTGGGACAACAACAACTACTATTACTATGGTTATGGTTATGGTTATGGTTATGGTGGTACAGCTTCAACAGCGCCCATCACCATGACCAAAACTGGCGGTGGCACTTTTACGCTGGAGAGCGCCAACGTCACCACTTACAACTATGGTGCGGCGCAAACTGCCACCGAAACTGTGACCGGGTACTTGAATGGTGTGCAGGTGGCCAGCCAGTCGTTTGCCGTGCCGGATGTTTCTAGTGGTGCCAGCCATAACAACACCTTGTCGCTGACCGATCCTGGTTTTTCTACAGTAGATCAGGTTGTGTTCAACCTGAGTGGTGCTACTAATTACTACATCTATCAGTGGCTGGACAACATCACCACCCCCAACACCGTGGCGCAGGCGCGTGATGTCAATGTACTAGCCAACGACAGCGATGTCGATGCTGGTGCAATATTGTCTGTGGCCAACTTCTCTGGTTTAAGCGCGCATGGTGCAGCCATCAGTCTGAACGCCAATGGCACTCTGCATTACGACCCAACCGCGTCGGCCGAACTGCAAGCCGTTAGCCTTGGCACCAATGTTTACGACAGCTTCACCTACCAGTCGCAAGACGAGTATGGCGTGCTGAGCAATATCGCCACGGTGAACGTCACCGTGGTGGGTGTTCACGCCTGATCATTGCCCTGCGTCAACAGGTTCGCTTGGCTGCGAATCTGTTGTTAATCGAGTCGCTGAAGTTGTGGGGTTTACTTTTCAACCAGCGGCGTGATCTGCATGCGCTCAAACCACGCATCATCGTGCCACACCGCCCCGCCCCCGTGGGCGTTGTAGTTGATGGTCAGTTCTTCGTTTGCGGCAATATGGCGGGCCGCCACATAGATCATGGTTTGGCTGGGTTCATCAGCGCGGTAACACAGGTTGGCCGGATTGCAGTGGTTGTACAAGCTGCCGTAACCCAGCACAATTGCCTGCGGACCCGGTTTGCCGACAAGATAGCCCCAGTTGAACAAAATGCGGTGAATGGCGGGGGGCAGTGGCAAGGGTGCCAGCATAAAGGCAACGACCGGGGAAACCTCCACCACCTCGTCTTTGACAAAAGCGCGCGCAGCAAAAACGCCGCGTCCCTTGACGGTTCCGGTATCCTTGATGTAAACAATTGGTGGGGTGAGTGACATGATCTGATTTTGCGCCGTCAATAAATAATTGCGTTTCCCTAAATTTTATTGCCCTGGTAAGCAAGGTCTCGCGCCTAAACTCTTCCACCATGTCAGCCCCCGCCACCGAACTCCGCCAAGCCATTGCCGAGCTGCGCCCGCAGTTCAAGCAGGCGCTCTGGTTTAGCGTTGCTGCCAGTTTGCTGGTGCTGGCACCTTCGGCCTACATGCTGGAGGTGTATGACCGGGTGGTCAACAGCCGCAGCTACCTGACGCTGGCAATGGAAACCCTGCTGGTGCTGGCCGCCTATGTGTTGATGGAGGTGCTCGATTGGGTGCGTTCCGAGGTCTTGCTACAGGCCTCACACACCTTTGACAAGCGGCTGGGCAGGCGCGTTTTCAGTGCCATTTTTGAAGCCAACCTGAAACGCCTGCCGGGTGGCACGGCACAGCCCATGAACGACTTTCGGTTGGTGCGCGATTTTTTGTTCAACCCGGTGCTGCTGGCGTTTATGGAGGCACCTGTCGCGCTGCTCTTTTTGCTGCTGATCTTTGCGATTAATCCGGTGCTGGGCTGGTTTGCCGTGCTAGCGGCCATCTTTCAGGTGGGGGTGGGTTGGCTCAACGAACGCAGTACCCAGCCACCGCTACTGGCAGCCAATCGCAGTGCGGTGGCAGCGCAAGCCTACGCCGACGGCACCTTGCGCAACGCACAGGTGATCGAATCAATGGGCATGTTGCGTGACATTCACCAGCGCTGGATCAGCAAGCAGCGCGAGTTTTTGGGGCTGCAAGCGCAAGCCTCTGTGCATGCCGGGTTTTACCAGGCGCTTTCAAAATTTTTGCAAAACACCGTGAGCTCGATGTTGCTGGGGCTGGGTGCCTGGCTGCTGTTGCGCAACCAGCTCACTGGCGGCAGTGCCTACATGATTGTGGCCTCGATTCTGGGCGGGCGAGTGTTGGCGCCGTTGCTGCAAATTGTGCTGCAGTGGCAAACCGTGGTGAATGCGCGTGGCGCCTACACCAGGCTCGACAACTTGCTGGCTGCTGTGCCGGTGCGCCCAACGGCCATGCCTTTGCCAGCGCCGGCCGGAAGTCTGCAAGTTGAAAACCTGGTGGCGGCTGCGCCAGGCTCGCAGGTGGCTATTTTGAAAGGCTTGAACATGAGCCTGCAAGCGGGCGATGTGCTGGCCGTGGTGGGGCCTTCTGCCTCGGGTAAGACCACGTTGGCACGACTGCTTGTGGGTCTGTGGCCAGCATCCAATGGCAAAGTGCGACTCGATGGCGTGGATGTTTTCAGTTGGAGCAAGGCCGAGTTGGGTCCGCATCTGGGCTATTTGCCGCAAGGGGTTGATTTGATGGACGGCAGTCTGGCAGAAAACATCGCCCGTTTTGGCACGGTAGATGCGGCAAAAGTGCAGGCCGCTGCAAGGGCCGTGGGCTTGCACGAATTCATCACCGCCCTGCCGCAGGGCTACGACACCCAGGTGTGGCGTGACGGTGCCAGGCTCTCGGGTGGCCAGCGCCAGCGGGTGGCGTTGGCACGGGCCTTGTATGGCAAGCCGGCGTTTGTCGTGCTCGACGAGCCCAATTCGAGCCTGGACGAGCAAGGCGACGCAGCCCTGGCGCAAGCCATTGTCCAGCGTGCCGCCACTGGCACCACCTTTGTGGTGATGACGCATCGCACCAGTGTACTGGCAGTGGCCAGCAAGATGCTGGTGCTGCGCGATGGTCAGGCACAGTTGTTTGGCCCACGCGATCAAGTTCTCAAAGCCCTGAACGACGCAGCCGCTCACGCGCGTGCGCCCCAGGCAGCTGCCACAGCTCGCGCCTGACCGGAGCCCCAGCACGATGCCAACACCTGAGTTTTTCAAGCGCAGTCCACTGACCCGCATTTTGTGGCGTTTTCGGCGCGAGTTTCTGATCGTCGGCATCTTCAGCATGCTGGCTAACGTGCTGATGCTCTCACCCACGTTGTACATGCTGCAGGTGTACGACCGCGTGCTTGCCAGCCAGAGCGAGCTCACCCTGGTGGCCATGTCACTGCTGACCCTGTTGCTGTTTGCGGTGATGGGCTTTGCCGAGTGGCTGCGCTCGCGGGTGCTAATCGGTGCCGGTGTGCGTCTGGATGAAGCGCTGGGAACCCAGGTGTTCAATGCCAGTTTCGAGGCCCATTTAAGCCAGGCGGGTGTCAGTCCGTCGCGCGCTTTTGGTGATCTGATTCAAATCCGCCAGTTTTTGACCGGCAACGGTATTTTTGCTTTTTTTGATGCGCCCTGGGTACCCATTTATATGGTTGTGCTGTTCATGCTGCACCCGTTGCTGGGAGCGCTGGGTATTGTTTTTGCCATGGTTCAGGCCGCACTGGCCTGGTTCGGGCATCGCCATACGTTGGCTCCGGCAGAGGCGGCGACCCAAGCTGGCGCTGAAGCGACCCAGTTTTTACAGGGCAAGTTGCGCAATGCCGAGGTACTGGAGTCCATGGGCATGCTGCAAAACCTGCAAACCCGCTGGGCGCAGCGCCACCAGACGCATCTGGATAAAAGCAGCGCGGCCCAGCAGTTGACGCACCGCCTCACAGCCATCAGCAAGTTCATCCGTTACAGCCAGCAATCGCTTTCGCTGGCAGCCGGTGCTTTGCTGGTGATCGACGGGCAGTTGACACCGGGCGGCATGATCGCTGCCAACGTGCTCATGACGCGCGCGCTGGCACCCATTGACACGCTGCTGGGAAGCTGGCGCCAGTTCATTGGCATGCGCTATGCATTTGCCCGGCTTGAGCAAATGTTGCTCGACTTTCCCGCTCGCGACCCGGCACTCAAACGTGTGGCACCCAAAGGTGATGTGCGTTTGCAAGACGTGTTTGCCACCGCGCCGGGTCGTGCAGAGCCGATTCTGAAAAATATCCAACTGACCGCACCGGTGGGAAGTGTGACCGCCGTGATGGGGCCATCGGGTTCGGGTAAATCCACCTTGGCGCGCGTGTTGATGGGTATTTGGCCTGGCGCCTGTGGGCTGGTTTTGATGGATGGTTTGCCGATAGATGGCTGGAACCGGATGGAACTGGGCCCCTATGTGGGCTATTTGCCACAAGACATCGAGTTGTTTGAAGGCACGATTGCGGAAAACATCGCCCGATTTGCAGAGGTCAACCCGACTTTGGTAATTGAGGCCGCTCAAAGTGTCGGCTTGCACGAGATGATTTTGCGTTTTCCCAAAGGCTACGACACGCCCATTGGCGAAGCAGGCAATTTGTTGTCGGGTGGCCAGCGTCAGCGCATTGGTCTGGCGCGTGCGCTGTATGGTCAACCCAAGCTCGTGGTGCTTGATGAGCCCAACGCCAACCTAGACGAGGCCGGTGAGGCTGCTTTGTACAAAGCGGTGGCCCAACTCAAGGCCAAAGGCTGCACCATCTTTTTAATGACGCACCGACCAGGTGCGTTGGCAATCGCCGACCGGCTATTGCTTTTGCATGACGGCCAAGTGGTTGCCAGTGGGCCACGCGATGGTGTCCTAGCGGCCATGCAAGCCGCCAGGCCCGCTTCGCCCCCCGTGCCAAATGCAGCTATGGTGGCGGCTTAAATTTAGCCCTCACTACCCCTATTGACCGATGACCAAGAGTGCAGACTGACATGGACACCCAAGACCTTTCAAAGAGTTCGCCGCCCGATACGCCCAGTGATGCGCAGGTTTTATCCAGGCACACCGGGCGCGCCGCGCGCATCGGGCTATGGGCGTTGGTGCTTGGTTTGGGCGGGTTCCTGGCATGGGCCAGTTTGGCTCCACTGGATGAAGGGGTACCCAGCGCAGGTATGGTCTCGATCGACACCAAGCGCAAGACAGTTCAGCACTTGAGCGGTGGTTTGATCAAGCAGGTGTTGGTGCGTGAAGGCGACCTGGTGCAAGAAGGTCAATTATTGATCCGGCTGGATGAAGCTGTGGCGCGTGCTGCCTTGGAAGCCGTACGCCAACGCTATGTGGGTCTGCGTGCGATGCAAGGGCGCTTGCTGGCCGAACAACGTGGGCAAAGCAAGGTCAGCTTTCACCCTGATGTGGTTCAAGCCAGCCAGCAAGACCCGCAGATACGCGAGGTGGTTTACACGCAAGAGCAATTGTTTCATGCACGCCGCGCTGCGTTGCAAGCCGAGTTGCAAGCCATGCAGGAAAGCATTCAAGGGCAACAGGGCTTGCTTCAGTCCTACGAAGGCATGCTGGAAAACCGCAAGAACCAGCTAAGTCTGCTGGGTGAAGAACTCAACCATACCCGTGAGCTGGTCAAAGAGGGCTATGCACCGCGCAACCGCCAACTTGAACTTGAGCGCATGAGCGCCGATACCCGTAGCGCCATGGCCGAGCTGCAAGGCAACACGATACGCGCCAGGCGCAGCATCACAGAGCTACAGCAGCGGGCCATTTTGCGGCAGCAGGAATATCGCAAAGAGGTCGAAACCCAGTTGGCAGAGGTCAGTCGCGAAGTTCCTGGTGATGCCGAAAAATACCGTGCTGCCAAAGACGATCTGAACCGCATCGAAATCAGATCGCCGGCCACCGGTCAGGTGGTTGGCTTGGCGTTTCAAACTGTGGGGGGCGTGGTCGGCCCCGGACAAAAGCTGATGGATATCGTTCCACAAGATCAGGCTTTGCTGATTGAAGCACGGGTAGCACCCCACCTGATCGACCGTGTGCAGCAAGGCCTGCCCGTCGATGTGCGGTTTTCTTCATTTGCGCACACGCCGCAGTTGGTGGTGCAGGGCAAGGTCGTCTCGGTCTCAGGTGATCTGCTGCTGGATCAGCAAACCAACGTAAGCTATTACCTGGCGCGGGTAGGCGTCACGGCCGAGGGTTACCAGCAGTTGGGCAAGCGCCAGCTCCAGCCGGGCATGCCGGTGGAAGTGATCTTTATCACCGGGCAACGCTCGCTGCTCACCTATCTGCTGTTGCCCCTGACCAAGCGCATGGCGGCATCAATGAAAGAAGAGTGAGCGCCATGAAACTTCAGCCGACAAAGCACGCTCTGCGCAGCCACCTGGCGCATCGGTGGATGGCGGGCGTTGGCCTGCTGTGTTACTCGCTGGCGGTGCAGCCGATGGATTTGTTGCAGGTTTTTGATGCGGCGCTACAGCAGGATGCCACGCTGTTGGCGGCCAAAGCCACGGCAATGGGTGAGCGTGAGCGCTTGCCGCTAGCCAAATCGCCAATGTTGCCCAGTCTGAGCGCCAATGTGTCGCGCAACCTCAACCAGCTTGAGAGTAAAAGCACAAATATTCTGGGGCAAGAACAAGTGAGTCACTTGGGGTATCCGAGCAGCAACACGTCGCTGACGCTGCGTCAAGCCCTGTATCGCCCACAACTAACAGCTCAATACGATCAGGCGCAGGCGCAGGTTGATGCCGCAGAAGCCACATTTGCGCAAGAAACTCAAAATTTGGCGGTGCGGGTAAGTGGCGCTTATTTTGAAGCCATGCTGACACACGAACAGTTGGCGCTGGTATTGGCGCAACGCATCGCTTACACCACCCAACTTGACGCAGCGCGCAAGGCGCTGGCGGGTGGTTCAGGCACGCGCACCGATATTGATGAAGCGCAGGCACGGCTCGACATGAACACGGCGCAAGAGATTGAAGCTCGGCAAAACATCGCCTACACCCTGCAGCAAGTCCAAGCGCTCATGAGCCAGCCGTTGGACAAACTCGCTACGCTGGATGTGCCCAGGTTCACGCTTGAAAACCCCCAGCCTGACCTGTTGCAGCATTGGGTTACGCGAGCTGAGCAAAGCAGCCCGCAATTGTTGGCGCTGCAGGCCCGGGTCACAGTGGCTCGGAAAGACATCGAAAAAGCGCGCGCGGGACACTATCCGACACTCGACGCGGTGGCGCAGTGGACGCAAAGCGAGAGCGAGAACGTTACCAACACCAGCTCACGCTACACCAATAACTCGATCGGGTTGCAGCTGAGCATTCCGCTGTATTCAGGTGGCTACGTGAATGCTTCGGTGCGCCAGGCACTTGCCGAGCTAGAGCGTGCAGAACAGACGCTGGAGGCTGGTCGGCGCGACCTTGGACTGCGCGTGCACAAAGAGTTTCGGGGCGTGACCGAAAACATCCCCAAGATCAAGGCCCTGGAGCAGGCGCTTGTGTCGGCAGAGCAACTGGTGCGGTCCAATCAGAAATCGTTTCAAGCGGGCAGCCGCACGCTGCTCGACATTCTGAATGCACAGCAGCAGCGCACGCTGGTGCAGCGCGATCTGGCGCAAGCACGCTACGTCTATTTACTGGCAAAAATCAGGCTGCTCGCATTGGTTGGTGGCGCCGATCGTGAGGCGCTGCAAGCGATAAACCGTGTACTGAAAAACGGATAAGCCGGGTTTCAACATCTAAAATTTCACCGGTGCACTGGCCAATAAGCCGCCATCAAGTTCGGGTGGTGTTGACGGGCGTCTCGCCCTGCATCCCTGGGCCGAACACGATGGACCCGGTCTTGCTTACGCCCCAACTGGGGGAGAAGCAAAACATCTCCAACGCCCAAATTCTTCGCACGATTTGCAAAAACTTGTCAGTGACCAAGTGACTACCCGCACACAAACCAACTGCAAAAAGGCTAAACCGATCAAAAGGTCGCCGTATGATGTCGCCTTGGCGGCACACGTCAATCTGTCACTTCGGTATTTTCCTGAACACGTGGGATAAGGCATGAAAAAAACCGGTTTTCTCAGGCGCCATGGGATGCGCATCAGCTTGAGCCTGGCCGTGCTGGTGCTGCTGCTGCTCAATGCGATCGGTGTGCTGCGCCTGGGCTTTGTTGAGCAGCTTGAAAACTACACCTACGACGCACGCCTGCAATGGACCATGCCCGGCGGTATTGACCCGCGCGTGGTGATTGTTGATATCGACGAAAAAAGTTTGCTTGAAATGGGCCACTGGCCGTGGCCACGCCATCAGCTGGCACACCTGGTTGATCTGCTGTTTGACAAATATCAGATTGATGTGCTGGGCTTCGACGTGTTGTTTGCCGAGCGTGATAACAGCTCTGGGCTGCGCAGTCTGGAAACCATGGCGCAAGGTGCACTGCGGCACGACAGCCAATTTGCCGGCGCGCTGGCGCAGTTGCGCCCGAGCCTGCAATACGACCAGATTTTTGCCAATAGCCTGAAAAACCGGCGCGTGGTACTGGGCTATTACTTTCAGCACGGCCTGCAAGCCAATAAGCCGGTCGGCCAATTGCCCACCCCCGCCCTGGCTGCTGGCAGTTTTGATGCCAATAGCGTGGGCGCGGTGGTGGCCAGCGGCTACGCCGCCAATTTGCCCGAGTTGCAACAGGCGGCCAGCGCCGGCGGCTTTTTCAACACTTCCCCGCTGATCGACAGTGACGGGGTGGTGCGCCGGGTTTCGCTGCTACAGATGCACGACAACGCCTTGTACGAAACCCTCAGCCTTGCAGTGGCGCGGCTGGCGCTGCGCGAACCCGGCGTAGCGCTGCTTTATGAAGGCCAAGCCAGCAATTCGGTCGGGCTGGAGTCGCTCAAGCTCGGACCGCGCACGATTCCGGTCGATGCCGATATGGCCGCGCTGGTGCCTTACCGCGGCCGACAGGGCAGTTACCGCTATGTGTCAGCCAGCGACGTATTGCAGGGCAAGGTCGAAGCGTCCGTGCTGCGTGGCGCCATCGTCTTGGTCGGAACCACGGCGCCGGGCCTGCTGGACCTGCGCACCGCACCGATGCAGGAATCGTACGCCGGGGTCGAAGTGCACGCCAACATGATCACGTCGATCATCGATCAATCGATCCGCGCGCGTCCCGCCTATACCCTGGGTCTGGAACTGATCCTGCTATTGCTGGCCGGGCTGATGCTGGCGCTGACGCTGCCGCTGCTGTCACCGCTGTACGCCACGCTGCTGTCGCTGACAACCGTGGCTGCCCTATTGGGATTGAACCTGTATTTTTGGCAATTCAGCCAACTGATTGTGCCACTGGCCGCTGGCCTGGTGTTGATCGCTGCGTTGTTTGTGCTCAATATGTCGTACGGGTTCTTTGTCGATGCCCGCAGCAAACGGATGCTGGCGCATCTGTTTGGTCAGTATGTGCCACCCGAGCTGGTCGATGAGATGGCGCAAGACCCAGGCGCTTACAGCCTGGAAGGCAGCAGCCGTGAATTGACCGTGCTGTTTTCGGATGTACGCGGCTTTACCACCATCTCCGAAGGGCTCGACCCGAAGCAACTGACGCAGTTGATGAACGAGTTTTTGACTCCTATGACGCAGGTCATCCACCACCACCGCGGCACCATCGACAAATACATGGGAGATGCCATCATGGCGTTTTGGGGCGCCCCGGTGGCCGACCCCGACCATGCGCGCCACGCGCTGCTGGCCGGCCTGGAGATGATTGCCAAGCTGGAGTCGTTGCAAGATCATTTCAAGCAAAAAGGCTGGCCACCGATCAGGGTGGGTGTCGGCCTGAACACCGGCGACATGACCGTGGGCAACATGGGATCAGAGTTTCGCCTGGCCTACACCATCATGGGCGACGCGGTCAATTTGGGCTCGCGGCTGGAGAGCCTGACCCGGGTCTATGGCGTGTCGATGATGGTCAGTGAATTCACCATGGCGCGCGTGCCCGACTTCAGCTTCAGGGAGCTAGATTGTGTACGCGTCAAAGGCAAAGAACGTCCGGTAAAAATCTACGAGCCACTGGGTCCAGCAGACCAGGTCAGCGCAGCGGATCAGGCGGAATTGGCAGACTACAAGCAGGCGCTGGCCGCCTACCGCAGCCAGCAATGGGTACAGGCACAGGCCGCCTTTGCCGCCTTGCAGCAACGCAACCCACAGCGCCTGCTGTACCACCTGTACCAGGAGCGCATCGCGCAACTGGTACAGAACCCGCCCGAGCCCGACTGGGACGGCAGCTACACCTTCAAGACAAAGTAGCGACCACGCCAGGCACCATGGCTATCTTTGGGCGCATTGTGTCGTTGCAAATCGTGCGAAGAGTTCAGATGCTGTGAATGTCCGGCCTAGGCGGCGGCGTTTGCCTGCTCAGCCTGCTCTTGCTGCGCAGCAGGAAAAACCGGCAGCCAGATGCGAAAGCGGGTTCCTTTGCCAGGCGTGGAATCCACGTCAATGTGGCCCTGGTGGCGGCGCACGATGTCGGCACTGATCGACAAGCCCAGCCCAGTGCCCTGCCCGCTGGGCTTGGTGGTAAAAAAGGGTTCAAAAATTTTGCCCAGGTGTTCGGGGTCAATGCCGCAACCGGTGTCTTGCACTTCGATCCAGACCTGCTCGCCCTGCACCCCAGAGCGCAACGTGATGCGACCGTGCTCTTGTATAGACTGGCTGGCGTTAACCAATATATTCATCAGCACCTGATTGATTTGCGAGGCCACGCAATAGACCTGCGGCAGGGGGGTGAGATCACGCACCAGCTCAGCCTTGTATTTGATCTGGTTCCAGACCACGTTGAGCGTGCTTTCCAGACCGGCCATCAGGTCGGCCCAGGCCCATTGGGTGTCGCCGCTGCGCGAAAAATTCTTCAGGTCGAGCACGATGTGGCTGACGCGCTCCACACCCTCTTGCGACTCGGTGATCAGGTGCGGCAGGTCTTCCAGCAAAAAGTCGATATCCGCACGCGCCTCAGCCGCCTTAATTGATTTTAAATCAGTAGCTGTTGGCGCTTGCCCTGATTGGGCTAGAGCCTTATATTGCTTATAAATCACAAGCATGTCCTGCACATACTGCGCCAGCGTGCCCAGGTTGGATTTGACAAACCCCACCGGGTTGTTGATTTCATGCGCCACACCGGCGGCCAACTGCCCCACCGAGGCCATTTTTTCAGACTGCACCAACTGGCTCTGCGCGTCGGCCAACCGGGTGTTGAGCGCAGTGACTTCTTGCAACTGGGTTTTGAGTGCGGTTTCGGCGCGGGCACGCCGCGTAATGCGCCACAGGTCGTTGCCGATCAGGCTCAAGGCATCCACGTCATGGTCTGTGTAGTCGGCGGGCTTGTTGCCCACGCCCAGGATCATCTTGACGCAATCGCCTTCAATTACCGGCACCGAGATCAGGCGTATCAGTGGTGCATGCCCTTCTGGCAAGCCCCGCTTGGCAGCGTAGTGGGCGTAATCGTTGAACATGACAGGCTTGCGCTGACGCACGCAGTCGGCCCAGATGCCCGCCTGTTCCACTGGGTAATGGGCGTCAAACGCGGCGCTGCAGCCGCGCAACGCGCCGGTGCTCCAGGTCACCAGTTCCAGCGTTTGCTGGTCTTCGTTGACAAAGTGCAAAAAGGCAATTTCGCTGTGCGTGAGCTTTTCGGCCATTTCCAGACCCCGCGTCAAAAAATCGCGCTCCGGCAAGATCCCGCCCAGCTCATTGATCTGCAGCAGCACGGTGGTGAATTCGCTGGCCTCATAGCGGTCGGTGGCGTCCAGACTCAGCCCACCCAACAAGCGCTCACCCTGGTTGTCTTCAATGACAAACATATGTGTTTCAAAGTGCCGATCCTGGTAGTGCTCTTCAAAGGTGCGCTGGCCACCGTCGGTGAGCATCTGGAAGTCCGTGTCGGTGATGATGTCGGCAAATGGCTTGGGAAACAGCTCACGCGCGGTTTTGCCCAGCACGGCTTCTCGCGGCTGGCCAAGTTGCTCACACAGGTAGCGATTGACCATGAGCAGGCGCAACTGGCTGTCTTTAAGAAACACCGTGCCCGGGATCTCGTCAATGAAGCGTTGCACCAGCCACTGCATTTTTTCTGCACGCTCCTGCTCGCGCTTGCGCTGGGTAATGTCGTGAATGGTGGACAGCAGGTAGGTCTGGCCACCATAGCTGATCGGGCTGCTGAAGACCTCTACGTCGCGGATGTCACCGTTGGCTAGGCGGTGTCTGAAGTCAAAGTGGTTTTTACCCGACTTGGCCGCCGCCTGCATCTCAGCGCGAATCACATCTGGCGGCAGGATGTTGATGTCTGAGACCTTCAACTTGAGCAGGGTCGGCTGGTCATAACCGTAGAAATTAACCGCGCGAATGTTGGCGTCAACCACCATCGCGGTGTCGGGGTCAATCAGCAACATAGGCATGCAATGGTTGGCAAAAATCGAGCTGTAGCGCGATTCGCTTTCGGCCAGCACAAACTCCACCTCACGGCGCGCCTGCTCTTGCGTCTGGTGCACCAACGCCTGGTTCAGGTTGGTGCCCAACTGCTGTAGCAGACTTTGCGCCTGCGCGTCAAACAGGCCAGGGAGCAAGGAGCGCAGCATCAGCACCCCCATCACCCGGTCATGCACCGCCAGTGGCAACACGCCCCAGGAGCGCCAGTGAGTCGCGTCACTCGGCGCCGAACGCGCAGCGCTGAGGTCGGTTGCTGTGTGATCGTTCCACACAGGCGTGCTGTGGGCGACCGCTTGCTGTATGGCATCTTGGTACTGCGGATCAGGTTTGGCAAGCGTCTTGACAAAGGCCAGGTCATCCTGACCACGCCCGTAATGCGCCTGCGGCCAGACGGCGGTGTCGTTTTGATCCATGGTGCCGATACACGCCAGATCAATGTCGCTGTGCTCCACCATGCAACGGCACACGGCCTGGTACATCGTCATCGGGTCTTGTGACTGCAACAGGATACGGTCGCAGGCTAGCAGCATCTGCATCCAGCGCAGCAATGCAGCCTGGGACACAGGGTGGGTGTGGCTCATGGCTGCTTTGGCGCCTGCGCAGGCGGCGCGCCTGCGCGCCATATCTGGGCGCGCAGGCTCGCGCCCAGCGAGCGCTCAAAGTTGTGAATACGGGCAATCACAACGTCGTCAAGTACATGGCCAGCGGTCAGCATCAGCAGCCCATTGGGCGTCATGAAGTCGCGCGACAACACCATGCCCGGCACCAGATCACTGACCCGGCAATCCATTTCAGGAGATGCCTGCGGCAAACCTGACTGCTCATCGTGAATCACGCCCAGCAGGGCCTGCACCACCTGTGGGTCGTAGCGCCTGCCACTGCCGTCGCGCAAAACATCCAGCGCTTTGACCAGCGACAGTTCGGTTTGGCCCAGAATGCCAATTTGCAGGCTGTCCAGATCACACGTTGCGCTCAAAATGCGCGCCCCCAGGGGAATCAGCGCACCGCTGAGCTGCTGCGGATAACCGGCACCGTCAAAGCGCTCCAACTGGCTGCCAATCATGTCCGCCGCGCCCTTGAGCTCGTCCAGCGGCATCAGCATCTGCACCGCGCGCGTGGGGTGCGTGCGATAGGCCTGTAGCTGGGTTGTGTTCATGGTCACGACCGGGGTGTCCAAGAGCACATCGTCAAAACCCACCTTACCAATTTCATGCAGCAAACCAGCAACAAAAATTTCCTGCACCTGACGCGCTGGCAACGCCAGACGCTGGGCAACGCGCCGCGCCAGATCGGCCACCCGGCGCGAGTGTCCGGCCAGCTTGGCGTTGCGCATTTCGATCAGGTTGGTGAACACCTTGATCGACGTGACGAAATTGCCCTTGAGCCGTTCGTTGGACTGTTGCAGTTCTGCGGTGCGCTCACACACCTTGAGCTCGAGACTCTGGTTCAGTTGTTTGAGCGCCTCGTTTTGTTCGGCCACCACCGTCTGCAAGCGCTTTTGCTCTTGCGCCATGGCGAACTGTTGCAGGGCGCCACGCACAATCAGCACCATGTCGTTGTCGTCCCAGGGCTTGGCAATGTAGCGGTAAATCTCACCCCGGTTGATGGCACCCATGATGGCGTTGACATCGGCATAACCGGTCAACAGCAAACGCAGGGTGTCAGGCCAACGCTGGCGCACTTGCTCCAGAAAGGCCACGCCATCCATTTGCGGCATGCGCATGTCGGACACCACCACGTCAAACGGCTGCTGCTCCAGCAAGTCCAGGCCTTCAGCGCCGCTGGTGGCCACCTGAATCGTCAGGCCATTGGCGCGAAACAAGCGCCGCAGCGCCGACAAGATGCTGGGTTCGTCATCGACACACAACACCGCGCCACTGCTGGCTAATCCAGACGCGCCAGTCGGGCGGTCGGTTTCGGGTGACACAGCAGCAGTAGTAGTAGCGGTGGTGGTTAACGGTGTCATGGTGCAAAGGTTTTCAGCAGCGGTTGCATTTTGGAACAGATTACAAATGCGCCAGCAAAGCCGACTCGGCCAGCAATTCGCCCGGGTCTCCCAGCGCGGATCGCACGGTTGACAGGTCGCCCCCCAGGCGCGCTGCCACGCAGGCGGGCCACAGCGGTGGGCCCACATAACCACCAAAATCTTGCCCCCATGCCTTGCTGATCTGGTTGGCCGCGAAGACGCACGCGGTCATGGGGGTGTCCCACTGCTCAGGGTGGTGCTGATGGCGAATGGTTTGCACCAGGTCTGATGCGAAGCGCCATCTTTCAGCGAGCATGGCCCCCACGTCTGCATGGTCTGCACCCAGCACGTTGTGCAACGCCAGGTGCAGCGGTTGCTCCTGCCACAAGCTGGCTTCCAGCGCACGACGAAACTCTACCGGCATGAACTGCGCGACAACCACTTTGCCAAAGTCGTGCAACAAGCCCGCAATAAAGGTGTCATGCGGGTCAGCCGCCACCTGTGGCAGCGCAGGCAAGAGCGCACCGCTTTCCTGCGCCTGAGCCAATTGACGCGCTAGCGCGGCGGTCAAGAGCGAATGCTGCAAATAGCCCTGCCCGTCAAACCCGGCCAGCGGGTTGCTGGGCAACATGCTGATGGCCGTCAGGCTCAGGGCCAGGTTCTTGATGGTATTGAAGCCCAGAAACAGCACCGCGTGGTCAATGGAGGTGATTTGCTTGTCCAGTCCATAATAAGCAGAGTTGACCACGCGCAACACCTTGACAGTCATGACGGGGTCATTGCGGATGACTTGCACCATATCTTTGGGTGAGCAGGCAGCGTCACGCGTGAGCGTAAGAATACGCCTTACAGTGCCAGGAAAAGCCGGCATGGCCTCCACGGCAGAAACCAGGCGGGCTGACAGGTCAGCACTTGCTGTCATGATGGACGAAAAAAGTATTCAGCCACATGACACGAAGTATGACACGGGTCGCCTCCTAGCCTTGAGTCAACCTTTGCCAAAAGCCGCACCGATGATGACCGCGTGGGCGCATGCGTGTGCCTCATCCAACGCGCGGTGCTGCCGAGATGGCAAACCGTTACAGCTTGTTCCTGTGTTTCCCAGGAGGACGGATACCCACGGGTAAGGGCAACCCGTTACGCCACATGCATTACTATTCAGTCTGAATTCTGACGATCAAAAAGTACCCATGCATCCGACAACAGCGCCGGTCTTATTTCATTTTTTGGCCCATCGCCAAGGGACGCCAGGTGCTGTCTTGCTGGATTGTTCAGACGCCGCAGTCGAGGCGCTGCACACCCTATCGACGCACCCTGATTTTGCGACTTTTGCGGCTGAATTTGCGTGCCTGCTGGCGTCCAGTCAAGCCAATGGCCTTGCACCCAATGTATTGGCCAACCTGCAAGCTGCGGGTTGCGTTGTTGTCAACGATGCATCCATTTGTATGTGCAACGACGCTGGCAAGCCGCAGCCACCACCCGAAGCTGTCTGGATTGACGGCAACTGGTATTTGGCACCCCCAAGCTCTGCGCAGTCGCCATCTGCATCGAGAACGCTGGCGCTCAAGTTGTTGCAGCTGGTCAACGCCGATGCAGATACGCGCGACATTGAAGATGTGTTGCGTCAGGATGCAGCACTCTCCTACCATTTGTTGCGGCTGGTGAATTCTTTGGGGATGGGAACCACCCGCCGCATTACCAGCTTTTCACAAGCGATTTTGATCCTTGGGCACAACCAGTTGCGGCGCTGGCTGAATTTGATGCTTTTTGCGGCGCGCACAGACGACCCTCGCGCACCTATGCTGTTGGCCAATGTGACCGTGCGCGCCCGCACGATGGAGTTGCTGGCCAAAGAGTGTGGTCTGGACCGTGCAGACCAGGACATGGCTTTCATGGCGGGTATGTTTTCACTGCTGGGGGTTTTGTTTGGTACGCCGCTGGCAGAGCTGATCAAGCCCTTGCAGTTGAGCGAGGTGCTGGTCAAGGCTGTCACCAGCCACCAGGGCACAGTTGGCCAACTGTTGCTGGCAATGGAGCTTGCCGCACAACGCAATGCCTGCGGTGTGGCCCCTGTGCTGGCAAAGCTACAAATCAGCGCCGGGCAATTTACCCTGGCTAGCCTGAGTGCCTGCCAATGGATGCACGACATGGCCCGGGAGATGCAGCAATGACATCAATGCCACAAGAACTCAGGCCGAATGCCTGGCGCATCATTGAGCAGTTGCCGGTACCCATCCTGACTATGGATATGTCAGGTTACCTGACCAGTTGGAACCTGGCTGCCCAAGCGTTGTTTGGCTACACCGCGCAAGAGGCGATCGGCCGACATGTGCTGTTTTTGTACGCCGCCGACTCGGCTGCGGATGATCCTGAATTGATAGAACTTCAACCCGGCACAAGCGGCAGCGTAATGGAGGTGTGGCGGCGCAAAAAGTCTGGGGAAAACTTCAAGGCCATGCTGACGCTTTCGGTCTTGCATGACGATACGCAGCAGCCGCTGGGGCTGCTGGCGCAATTGTCAGAGGTATCGCAGACGCTGCCGCCGCAAGACCGGCAAAAATTGCATTCCAGCATCATTGAAGACAGCGACCAGGGCATTTTGATCACCGATGCGTGCGAGCGCATCGTGTCGGTGAACGCCGCCTTTACCACCATCACCGGTTACACCGCGCAAGAGGCTTTGGGGCAAACCGCAGATTTGCTGCGCTCTGGCGTACACCCTGCTGACTTCAGAGCCCAGGTGCGCGCGGCCATGCTGGGCAGCGGGCCCTGGCAGGGCGAGATTATTGGCAAGCGCAAAAATGGCGAGCTGTTTCCACAGTCGGTGTCGATCAGTGCGGTGCGCAACGACGCAGGCCAGGTAACGCATGCGTTTTCCATTTTTTCTGACATCAGCATCCTGCGCGCAGCCGAGGAGCGCATGCAGCATCTGACAAATTTTGACAGCCTCACCGGGCTGCCCAACCGCACCCATTTTCACCAGGTGGTGGACGTCGCACTGGCCTCGGCGCGCCGCCATGACGGTTACGGCGCCATACTGGCGCTTAACCTGCGGCGCTTTCACGCCGTCAACGACACCTTTGGCCACGAGTTTGGCGACGCCTTGCTGCGCCAAATTAGCCAACGCCTGCGTGAGGCGCTGCGCGACGAAGACGTGCTGTCACGCTTTGGCGGTGATGAGTTTGTGGTGGCCTTGCTGGATGTGCACAAGCGTGAGCACAGCGGCATCGTGGCGCAAAAGTTGCTGACAGCGCTCAAACCAGTGTTCAACATTGAGGGTGTCGAGGTGCATACCAGTGCCAGCATCGGCATATCGGTTTTCCCCGAAGATGGCACCGACGTCGCCACCCTGCTGCACCACGCCGATATTGCGGTCAAGCGGCTCAAGACGGAAGAAGATTCGGGTTATCTTTTTTACAGCCTGGAGATGGACCAAAAGGCTCGGGAGCGCTGGCAACTTGAAGGCGAGTTGCGCCAGGCGTTGGCGGACCGGCAGTTGCAGTTGCATTACCAGCCCAAGGTGAGCCTGCGCAGCGGCAAGATCGTGGGAGCCGAAGCGCTGATCCGCTGGCGGCACCCCACCAAAGGCATGATTGCGCCTGGTTTTTTCATCCCAGTGGCAGAAGAAACCGGGCTGATTCTGGACCTTGGCGACTGGGTGCTGCAAGAGGCCTGCCGACAGATCAGCGTTTGGAGGCGCAGCGGTCTGGAGGTGCCGTTGATCTCCGTGAACCTGTCGGCACGGCAGTTTGACCCGCTGTTGCCCACCCGCATGCAAGCGGTGCTGGAGCACTACCAGCTGCCCGCGGCAAGCCTGCAACTTGAAATTACTGAAAGCTTGCTCATGCGCGGGGCTGAAGCGGCCATCCAGATCATGAATGCGCTGGTCGCCATGGGGTTGGCGCTGTCGATGGATGACTTTGGTACCGGTTATTCCAGTTTGGCTTACCTGAAGAAATTTCCGATCAACACGCTCAAAATTGACCGCTCGTTTGTGATGGGCATCCCAGCTGACCAGAACGACTGCGCGATTGCCCGCGCGATTGTCACCATGGCGCAGCAGTTGCGCCAGGAGATTGTGGCCGAAGGCATCGAAACCCGCGAACAGATGCGTTTTTTGCGCGCGCTCGGTTGTGATCAGCTCCAGGGGTTCCTGTTCAGCCCGGGCGTGGATGCGCAAGCGTTTGAGACCATGGTACGCACGCAGCAGCGGTTGGCTTTGGACTGAAGCAACGCCTTGCCGACGACTGCATCACCTACCCCTTTTGCCTATTTGCGTCTAGCACTGCTTCCCAATCCGGTGGGGCTGTCCGTTAGAATCAGACGCTTACATTGACTGGCTATCGTCCGTGCGCATTAGCGGGTCCATGTAGTTACAGCTCGTCTCACAGTGGTAATTCAGTCCATGTCGCTATTTTTCAAATGTTTTATTAATGCCACCCGGCAACGAAGCGTAGGCATTTGGCCGGTTTTGGCGGCCATTGTGCTGAGCGGTTGCGCCTACGCGCCCGGCATGTATGTGGGCAAACCTGCGGCAGAACCAGAGAAAGCCGCCAGCACTTGGTCACTCAGTCAATTCCCCTATTTTGGTAGCGCCGCGACGGAGCCAGCAGCCGCGCAAGACACCCCACCGCCCGGTCGGCTGACCCTGATCACCCCCAGCCTGATTCGCCAGCAGCGCGCCAAGCGCAACGCTGATGTCCCACTTGCAGTCAAGCAACTGTTTGACCAGCCCAAGCCTTATGTCATTGGCGCTGGTGATGTACTCAACATTGTGGTGTGGGATCACCCCGAGCTGACGATTGCCGCCGCCGGCAGCTTGGCCACTGACGCCGGTAGCCTCGCTGCCGTTGGCAACGGGTACAACATCAGCCCCCAGGGCCTGATCCAGTTTCCCTACGTGGGTACAGTCAAGCTAGCGGGGCTGAACGAATACGAAGCGCGTGACCTGCTCACCCAGCGCCTGACCAAGTACATCAAAGATCCTCAAGTCACGGTGCGTATTCAGTCGTACCGCAGCGGACGGGTTTATATTGACGGTGAAGTACGCACGCCAGGTCTGCAGGCCGTGAACGACATCCCCATGACCCTGCCAGAGGCCATTGGCCGCGCCGGCGGTTTTTCCGCAGCGGCCGACCGATCTTCTATTGCTATCACCCGCAACGGCAAGACTGCACTTGTGAACCTGCCCCAGCTCACTGAGCGCGGCATCAATCCCAGCAACATTCTGCTTGGCAGTGGTGACCTGGTGCGCGTGCTTGGGCGTGAGGAAGCCAAAGTATTTGTGCTGGGCGAGGTGCTGCGCCCCAACACCCAAACCTTGCGCAATGGGCATCTCACCCTCAACGAAGCGCTGGGCGAGTCTGGCGGGGTCAACCAAAACTCTGGCGACCCACGCCAAATCTTCGTTATCCGCGCAGCCAACACCGAACAGCCCGAGATCTATCACCTGGATGCCCGCTCGCCCACCGCTTACGCTCTGGCAGAGGGTTTTGAGCTGCAAGCGCGCGACGTCATTTACGTGGATCCAGTGCCTGTGGTGCGTTGGAACCGGGTCATCAGTCTGATTTTGCCCAGCGCACAGGCTGTAAACACCGCACGCAGCACCATCAATTGATGCAGCGCATCCTGACCCTGTGTATCGGCAACATCTGCCGCAGTCCGCTGGCGCAGGCCCTGCTGGCGCGCGAACTGCCGCAGCACACCGTCTGGTCGGCCGGCTTGGCCGCGCTGGCGGGTCAGCCTGCCGACCCTCTTTCCATAGCGGTTGCAGCCGCCCACGGGCTAGACATCACGGCGCACCGGGCGCAGCAAGTGACCAGCTTTTTGTGCCAACAAACCGAACTCATCCTGGTCATGGAGCAGTCACACAAAAGCCAACTTGAGCAACAGTTCCCCGCCGTGCGTGGCAAGGTCTTTACCCTGGGCCAGTTTGGCAAGTTTGACGTGGCCGACCCCTACCAGCAGCCCGTGGACGCGTTTGAGTCAGCCTACGCCGCAATTGCCCAGGGCGTGGCCGACTGGATACCGCGTATTCGCCAATTGAGCGCTCATTGATCCAAACGCTTTCATCATCCGTTTTTTGCATGAACTCTTCTACTCTCGCCCCTGTTTCGTCCCCCCAAGCACTACAGCCCATGCAGTCGATGCAAGACGACGAAGACAGTATTAATCTGCTCGACCTGTTTGACGTTGTCTTGGATCAACGCTGGCTCATCGCCGCAGTGACTGCCGTGGTGATCGCCCTGGGCGGTGCCTATGCTTATGTTGCCACCCCCATTTATGAATCCAACACGCTGATCCAGGTAGAGGACAGCAAAAGCGGTGCAGGCGGTCTGCTTGGTGACGTCGGTACTTTGTTTGACATCAAATCGCCCGCCACGGCCGAGATCGAAATTTTACGTTCACGCCTGGTGATTGGCCAAGCGGTGGACAACCTGCAGCTTGACCTGAACATCACACCCAAGTACCTGCCATTGTTTGGTAGATGGTTGGCGCGGCGTGCCACGACGCCGTCCGAACCGGGTTTCATGGGTCTTGGCGGCTATGTGAGCGGTACGGAGTCGTTGCAAGTCGCCCATCTGGTCGTGCCGCAAGCGCTGGAAGGCGTGCGCTACTCGGTCATCCTGACAGCACAAGGCTACGACTTGGTTAGCCCTGATGGTGTCAAACTGGGCCAGGGCCGCCCTGGGCAAGCCCTTCTTTTCAAGCACGAAGGCGCAACCGGAGACCTGCTGGTTGCGGACGCCATTGGCCAGCCCGGTGCCGAGTTTTACCTGACCAAACTCTCCCGCCTGGGTGTCACAGAAGCGCTCCAAAAAGACATCACCATTGCCGAGCAAGGCAAGCAGTCGGGTGTTATCCGTGCCAGTCTTGAGGGTGCTGACCCCGCTCGCATTTCCCAGATATTGCAACAGGTGGGCGCCCTGTATGTACGCCAGAACATTGAGCGCAAGTCGGCGGAGGCCGAAAAATCCATCAATTTCCTCAGCAGCCAATTGCCGCAACTGCGTAAAGAACTGGAATCTTCAGAGGGAAAATTCAACCAGTTTCGCAACCGAAACGGCGTTTTTGACCTGGGCGGCGAGGCCAAGGTGATGCTTGACCAGTCGGTCAATCTGCACCTGAAACAACTCGAACTACAGCAAAGGCGCAAAGAGCTTGAATCGCGCTTTACGGCGCAGCACCCCAGCGTGCAGACCCTGGACGCGCAGCTTAAACAAATCACCACCCAAATTGGCGTCCTGGAAAGCAAGTCCAGAACCTACCCCAATGTCGAGCAAGACATGCTGCGCCTGATGCGGGACGTGAAGGTCAACAACGAGCTCTACACCACCTTGCTCAACAGCTTTCAGCAGTTGCGACTGGTCAAAGAGGGCAAAGTGGGTAACGTGCGCATTGTTGACGTGGCCTCTGTACCCGAGCAACCCATCAAACCAAAACGCAGTATGGTGGTTGCGCTGGCCGGTGTGCTCGGCCTGCTCGGCGGCCTGGGGCTCGCGTTCTTGCGCAACAGCCTGCACCCTGGCATCAGGAACCCGGACGATATTGAACAGCATCTGGGCTTGCATGTGTTTGCCACCGTACCGCACTCCAAAGACCAGGAAGAGCTGGCCGCAGAGCACAAAAACCAAACAGGCAGTACACAACTGCTGGCAAACCTGCGCCCGGAAGATCCGGGCATAGAGAGTCTGCGCAGTTTGCGCACCGCGCTGCAATTTGCCATGCTGGACGCCCCCAACAACCTGGTCCTTATCACCGGCCCCACCCCCAGCATCGGCAAGTCGTTTACCAGCGCCAACTTTGCGGCCGTGCTTGGCGCCGGCGGCAAGCGTGTGCTGCTGATCGACGCCGACATGCGCAAAGGCCACCTCAACAAGTCATTTGGCCTGGAACGCGGCCATGGCTTGAGCGAACTCATTGCCGGCAGCCAAACACTGGCCCAGGTACTGCACAAAAATGTGTCGGCCCAAGTGGATATGATCACCACCGGCAGCATGCCACCCAACCCGGCTGAGCTGCTCATGTCGCCCAACACCGTGGCGCTCCTGCAAACGCTGTCAAGTCAATATGACATCGTGCTGATCGATACCCCCCCCGTGCTGGCCGTGTCTGACACGCAGGTGCTGGCACCCCAGTGCGGCACCGTGTTCTTGCTGGCCCGCGCCGAGGTGAGTACGCTGGGCGAGTTGCAAGAGTCCGGCAAGCGATTGAGCCAATCCGGCGTGGCTGTGCGGGGTGTCATTTTTAACGACCTGAACGTGAGCAAGCGACGCTATGGCTACGGCAACGGCTACAAATATAGCCGTTACCGCTATACGCAGTACCATTACGGGCAGCCCACGCGCAATTAAAAAAAGCCCGGTTCAGACTCTACCCTTGATAGATAATCGGTGCAGCTGATCAAAAAAAATATAAATCGGTCAGCCACTTTGATGGAGGTGAGTTTTGAGCCTAGTGTTGATCGTTTTTTCTGTTGCGTTCGTGTGCAGTCTGGCGCTGGTTCTGACCAAAGGCTGGCATGGTCGGTACAGCATGGACAGTTCTTTTGGGGTGCAAAAAATTCATTTGCAAGCCACGCCCCGCATAGGCGGCGTGGCCATTGCGCTGAGCCTGCTGCTGGGCTGGTGGGTAGCGCCCCCGGCCGTGCAGGCCATCTTGCGTGTGATGCTGCTGGCGGGCATCCCGGCCTTTGCCTGTGGCCTGCTCGAAGACATTACCAAAAAAGTGAGCGTGCGCAACCGTTTGCTGGCCACCATGTTCAGCGGTGGCGTGGCCTGTTATCTGACCGGTATTGCGATGCAAAACACCGGTTTTGCACCGCTTGACTGGCTGCTACAGTGGATGACGCTGGCCGTATTGTTTACCGCGTTTGCAGTAGGCGGCATCGCCAATGCCATCAACATCATTGACGGTGTTCATGGCCTGGCTGCCGGCGCCGTGGCCATCATGCTGAGTGCTCTGGGGCTGATTGCGTTGAACGTCGGTGACTCGGCCCTGGCAACCGTTTGTTTTGTGGTAGCCGCCTGTGCGCTGGGTTTTGGCGCTGTCAACTGGCCCCTGGGGAAACTTTTTCTGGGCGATGGAGGTGCCTATCTGCTGGGTTTTATGCTCGCCTGGCTGGCTGTGCTGCTGCCCATGCGCAACCCGCAACTTAACGCCTGGACCAGTCTTTTGGTGGTGCTGTACCCGGTGTTGGAAGTGATGTTTTCCGTATTGAGACGCTGGCGCCGCGAAGGCCACAACCCGGGTCAGCCCGATAAGTTGCACATGCACCACCTGATTTATCGGCGCATTGTCAGCACGCTCTGGAAGGGCTTGCCTGGCGTCCTGAAAAATGGCATGACCAGCCCAATCTGCTGGGTCTTTGTCGCGCTGCCGGCTACTTGGGCAGTGATGTTTGCACAAAACACGGCCATGCTGGCAGGAGCTGCGGTGGTGTTTGCTTTGGCCTATTCGTCGTTGTACGCCCGCTTGACCCAGTTTGCCTGGTGCTTTAGCGCACTGACGCTACAGCGTAGTGCTGACAAACCGTCAACCAGCCACGCGTGAATGACAGCCTGCGGTGAGCCAGTTGGGCCCGCGACAGCGCCCCTGCACTGGTATCTGATCCACACCAAGCCGCGCCAGGAAACATTGGCGTTGGAAAACCTCGTACGACAAAACTTTAAGTGTTACCTGCCTCTGCTCAAACTGCAAAAAATTCGCCAACGCAAAACCGTCTGGGTCACCGAGCCGATGTTTGCACGCTATTTGTTCATTCAACTCGACGCCCGTGACTTTGGCCAAAACTGGGCACCGATCCGATCCACGCTGGGCGTGCACCAGATGGTGCGGTTTGGTGGACAGCCAACCAAGGTGGATAACGACCTGATTGAACTGATCCGTGCGCGTGAACAGGGCAGCCCGGCACAAACCCTCTTCACGGCAGAGCAAAAAGTCATCGTCACTGACGGCCCGTTTGCAGGGCTTGAAGCCATTTACCAAACCACCGATGCCCAGAGCCGATCCATGATTTTGCTCAACATCCTGAGCAAGCCGGTCGCCCTGCATATTGACACCGCCAGCCTGCGCCGGGCAGACTGACAGCTTAACTTTCCATCCAACCGACCCAAGTAAAAAGCAAAAAAACAAACCAGATTTTGCACTGTTGTTTATTTGCCGAGCGGGTTAAAGCATGGGTAGAAATTCACGACACAAAAAAACAGCAAGTAAATCAATCACTTGGGGCTGCATTTGGCGGAAACGGAGGGATTCGAACCCTCGATGAGGCTCTACACCCCATACTCCCTTAGCAGGGGAGCACCTTCGGCCACTCGGTCACGTTTCCTGAAAAATCAGAGCCGCGATTATGTCACGACTCAGGCAGGTTTTTCAGGCGGCTGCCTGCTCCAGCTTGAAGGCTTTGTGCAGCGCCTTCACGGCCAGTTCCATGTATTTCTCATCAATCACCACCGAGGTCTTGATTTCGCTGGTGGAAATCATCTGGATGTTGATGCCCTCTTCGCTGAGCACACGGAACATGGTGCTGGCCACACCCACGTGGCTGCGCATGCCGATGCCGACGATCGATACCTTACAAATCTTGGTGTCGCCCACCACCTCTTGTGCGCCCAGCTTGGGTAGCACCTGGGTCTTGAGCAAATCCATGGTCTTGGCGTAGTCACCGTGGTTGACGGTAAAGCTGAAGTCGGTGCTACCGCCCTTGCTGATGTTCTGGATGATCATGTCCACTTCGACATTGGCGTCGGCCACGGCGCCCAGAATCTGGTACGCAATACCGGGCTTGTCGGGCACGCCCAGCACTGAAATTTTGGTCTCGTCGCGGCTGAACGCGATGCCTGAAACGATGGCTTGCTCCATGTTTTCGTCTTCCTCAAAAGTGATCAGGGTGCCAGACTTGGCCTCTTCATTGATGTCAATGTCCCACGGCGTGAAGCTAGAAAGCACACGCAGCTTGACCTTGTACTTACCAGCAAATTCAACCGAACGGATTTGCAGCACCTTGGAGCCCATGGAGGCCATTTCCAGCATTTCTTCAAAGCTGACGGTGGATAGGCGCCGAGCCTCGGGTACGATGCGCGGGTCGGTGGTATAGACCCCATCGACGTCGGTGTAGATCAGGCATTCGTCGGCCTTCATGGCTGCGGCCACCGCCACCGCCGAGGTGTCGGAGCCACCGCGCCCGAGCGTGGTGATGTGACCCTGGTCGTCAATGCCCTGAAAACCGGTCACGATCACCACCTTGCCCAGCGCCAGGTCGCCGCGCACGCGCGCGTCGTCAATGGATTCAATGCGCGCCTTGGTGTAGGCGCTGTCGGTGCGGATCGGTACTTGCCAGCCGGTGTAGCTGACAGCCTCCAGACCCAGCGCCTGCAAGGCAATGGCCAGTAGCGCGCTGGAGGCCTGCTCACCAGTGGCTGCGAGCATGTCCAGTTCCCGGTAATACGCATCGGTTGGCTGACCCGGCGCCAGCTCTTTGGCCAGCGCCAGCAGGCGGTTGGTTTCACCGCTCATGGCGCTGGGCACCACCACCATCTGGTGGCCGGCACGCGCCCATTTGGCCACGCGCTTGGCGACATTGCTGATGCGCTCGGTCGAGCCCATCGACGTGCCGCCGTATTTATGAACAATCAGGGACATAAAAAGAGAGAGGTAAGACGTTTAAGAGGCCAGGGACATTCTTGGAAATCCCTAGGGATTGTACCAATGCAGGCAGTCGCCTCGGCGTTCGCAAAAACCGTTGGCAACCTTCAGATGCAGCGCATGGCCGCGTGTGCTGCAAGCGTCAATCTGACGCATCAACTCGTCGAGTTGCGCGCGGGTGGGGGCCACCTGAAAGCGACTGCGCAACCAGTGCCGCAACAGATTGGCCAGCCGCGGCCGACTTAGCACCTGTAGGGCGCGGATCAGCGGTGGGGCACCCACCTGCTGCAAATCCTGCGCCGCCACTTCGTCTAGCAACGCCTGCGCCTGCGCCGCGTGCGCTGCACTGCGCGCAAAGGTATCAAGCGCCTGGGGGAAGCCTTCGACCAGCACCGGCATCACGCGCGCGCGGATGCGGTTGCGCGTGAAGCGCTTGTCGCTGTTGCTGGGGTCATCCACCCAGTCCACGCCTTGCGCAACCAGCCATTGGCGAATATCGGAACCGCTGACCTGCAACAACGGCCGGTGGTAATCGATGCCACCACGACGCCAATAAGCTGGCATGGCACTCAGGCCAGGCAACCCGGCGCCACGGCTCAATGCCAACAGCATGGTTTCCACCTGGTCGTCAGCATGCTGCGCAATCGCGATGGACTGAAAGCCATGTTGCCCGCCGTTTGATTGGGCCAGCGTCTCAAAAGCCTGATAGCGTGCACGACGTGCTGCGTCTTCCGGGCTCTGCCCCAACGCGTGGTGCGCATCCACCCGCTGCACTGAAAGCGGCACCGACAACGCATCACACACTCGTTGGCAATGGCGCGCAAAATCATCGGCGGCTTCCTGCAAGCCATGATGCACGTGGATGGCGCTGACCTGCCCCGGCAACTTTTGCACACACGCCAGTAGCAGCGCGGTGGAATCCGCGCCGCCGCTGAACGCCACTGCCAGCGGCAAGGCGGGCTCAAATGCCGCCACGGCCTGAGAAAAAGGCTGTGTCACGACGCCGCCGCAGTTTCAAGAAAAATAATTGGAATCTGACCCCAATTATTCCAATTATTTGACGGCTTTGGTATCGGTGAAGCGGCCGTAGCTTTGCAGACGCTCAAAGCGGCGTTCGAGCAGCTCTTTCACCTTCAGGTCGCTCACCTGGCGGAAGGCATCGTTAAGCGCGCGCTTGAGGAAAGTGGCCATCTGCTTGGGGTCGCGGTGCGCGCCGCCCACCGGCTCGTTGACGATCTTGTCGATCACGCCCAGCGCCTTCAGGCGGTGCGCGGTGATGCCCAATGCGTCGGCAGCTTCCTGCGCTTTGTCGGAGGTTTTCCAGAGAATCGAGGCGCAACCTTCGGGGCTGATCACCGAGTAAATCGAATACTGCAGCATCAGCAGCTGATCGCCCACCGAAATCGCCAGTGCGCCACCCGAGCCGCCTTCACCAATGATAGTGACAATGATCGGCACTTCGAGCTGCGCCATCTCGAAAATATTGCGCCCAATGGCTTCTGCCTGACCGCGCTCTTCGGCGTCGATACCCGGGTAAGCACCGGGTGTGTCAACAAAAGTAAACACCGGAAGCTTGAATTTTTCAGCGGTCTTCATCAGGCGCAGCGCCTTGCGGTAACCCTCGGGCTTGCTCATGCCGAAGTTGCGCAGGCCGCGCTCTTTGGTGTCGCGCCCTTTTTGCTGACCAATCACCATGCACGGCGTGCCGTTGAAGCGCGCCAATCCGCCGATGATGCTCAGGTCGTCGGCAAAATGCCGGTCACCGTGCAGTTCAACAAAGTGGGTAAAAATTTCGTTGACGTAGTCCAGCGTGTAGGGACGTTCGGCATGGCGCGCAATCTTGGTGATTTGCCACGGTGTCAGGTCACTGTAGATGTCTTTGGTGAGCTGCTGGCTTTTTTTGGCCAACTGATTGATTTCGGCCGAGATATCCACTGCCGATTCGGTCTGCACATAGCGCAGTTCTTCAATCTTGTTTTCCAGCTCGGCAATCGGGGTTTCAAAGTCGAGAAAGGTTTTCTTGGCCATCAGGGCTCCTGTTTAACGTGAAAAACGCCGCACTTCGCCATTGACGCCTGCGCGGGAATGACTGGAATGCGCGCGGTAATCACGGGTCAATTTCATCATTGGGGGCGGCTGCGCCGACACGGCAGTTAGTAAGCCACCGGTAGCGGGTCCAACGAGCGCCAAATATACCAAGTCGCAACGGTACGGTAAGGATCCCAAGCCTGCGCCACCTCGCGTGCGTCGCTACGGCTGACCACGTCGCCCGAAAAATAGCACTGGCTGATGCCGTTGATCAGGCCCACATCGTCCAGCGGCAGCACGTTGGGGCGCATCAGGTGAAAAATCAAAAACATCTCGGCGGTCCAGCGGCCAATACCGCGGATCGCCACCAGTTCGGCAATGATCGCCTCGTCATCCATGCGCGACCAGTCGTCCACATGCACGCGCGCGCCATCAAAATGCAGCGCCAGGTCCACCAGGTATTCCACCTTGCGCGCGCTCAAGCCCGCAGCGCGCATGTCGTCAATTTTCAGGCGCAACACCTGCTGGGGTGTCAGCGCCTGCGGCAATCTGGCAAAGCGGTCCCAGATGGTTTGCGCCGCCTTGACGGAAATCTGTTGCCCCACCACGCTGCGCGCCAGCGTTACAAACGCGTCACCACGGCTTTGCAGGCACGCTGCGCCAAAGCGCGGAATCAAGCGCTTCATGACACGGTCTTTCTTCATCAGGTGCTTGCACGCGTCCGTCCAATAGGCTGGTGCTGTCAGCAAAGGCGCTGCACTTTCAGTAGCTTTAAGCGCTTGATTCATAAGGGCTGCAAGCCAATTTGATATAAAACGTTCACTGCACAGACTCCCACGTCGTGCCCACTGCCGTGTCTTTGAGCGCAATGCCGCGCACCAGCAGCTCCTGGCGAATTTGGTCCGCTCGGGCAAAGTTCTTGGCCGCCTTCGCCGCCGCGCGCTCTGCAATCAGCGCCGCAATGGCAGACTCGTCCAGTCCGGCACCCGCCTGCAAATACGTCTTGGCGTCTTCCTGTAGCAGGCCCAGGCAGCCGCCCAGCGCCTGCAACAAACCGGCCAGCGCGCCAGAACGTGTGCGATTGACTTCGCCCGCCAAATCAAACAGCACCGCCACCGCTTCGGGCGTGCCAAAGTCTTCGTCCATGGCAGCTTTGAAGCGCGCTGCGTACAGATTGGTCCAATCAATCGGAGCGCTTTGTGGCGGTACCGCGTCCAGCGTGGTGTACAGGCGGCGCAAGGCCTGGCGCGCGTCGTCCAGATGCGCGTCGCTGTAATTCAGGGCGCTGCGGTAATGCGCGCGCAGGATGAAAAAGCGCAGCGTTTGAGCGTCGTAGCGCGCCAGAATTTCGCGGATGGTGAAAAAATTGCCCAGGCTCTTGGACATTTTTTCGTTGTCGCGTGTCACAAACCCGTTATGCATCCACCAGCGCGCCAGCGGCACCCCATTGGCGCCCTCGCTTTGCGCAATCTCGTTTTCATGGTGCGGAAACTGCAAGTCAGCGCCGCCACCGTGAATATCCACCGTTTGCCCCAACAACTCGCCGCACATCGCTGAACACTCAATGTGCCAACCCGGTCGCCCCAGGCCGTAGGCGCTGTCCCACTTGGCGTCCGCCGGCTCCGTGGGCTTGGCCGATTTCCAGAGCACAAAATCCAGCGGGTCGGCCTTGCCATCGGCTACCGCCACACGCTCGCCCGCGCGCAATTCGTCCAGCGATTTGCCGCTGAGCTTGCCGTAGCCGGCAAACTTGCGCACCGCATAGTGCACGTCGCCGTCGCTCCCCTGGTAGGCCAGACCCTTGCCCTGCAAGCGCTCAATCAGCGCCAGCATGGCCGGCACATGGTCGGTGGCGTGCGGCTCCAGCGTGGGCCGCAACATGCCCAGCGCGTCGGCATCCTGGTGCAGTGCGTCGATCATGCGGCTGGTCAGCGCCCGGATAGGCTCGCCATTTTCCAGCGCGCGCTTGATGATCTTGTCGTCAATGTCGGTCACGTTGCGCACATGGGTTACCCGGTACCCGCTGGCTTCCAACCAGCGGCGCACCACGTCAAACGCCATCATCGACCGCGCATGACCCAAATGGCACACGTCGTACACCGTCATGCCGCACACGTACATGCGCACATGCCCGGGTTCGAGTGAAGAAAACGGCTCGATCTGCCGTGTCAGCGTGTTGAAAATGCGTAAACTCATGGGCCAAATCAGATACGGTGAAGCGGGCCGACTGACGGCCACTGAGGTCATCCACGCGACAGGGGCAAGGTGCACGCCGCCGCTTTCGGTAGAACGTACGAAAACCACCCCCTCGGGCTACAATGCGCGCCAGTATAAAGCCGCGCCACCGCCACCCGTATCCTCCCGTATTTAGCTGCATCAATCCATGAAACTCACCCGTTCTGTTGTTTTAATAGCGTTGCGTCTGATTACCTTAGCGGCTGCCTGTACTGCCTTGACCAGCCAGGCTGATGGCTATGCTGACATCAGCCAATTGGTGAAAAACAATAAATTTGCCGAGGCCCTGACCCAAGTAGATAGCCAATTGGTCAGCAAACCCACTGACCCGCAGTTACGTTTTTTAAAAGGCGTGATCCAGCGCAACTTGGGCAAACAAAACGAAGCTGTAGCCACCTTCACCAAGCTCACCCAAGACTATCCGGAGCTGCCTGAACCGTACAACAACCTGGCCGTGCTGTACGCCAGCCAGGGCCAATATGACAAGGCCCGTGCAGCGCTTGAAATGGCCATCCGCACCAACCCCAGCTACGCCACGGCGCACGAAAACATGGGCGATGTGTATGCCCGCTTGGCCAGCCAAGCCTACAACAAGGCATTGCAGCTTGACAGCAGCAATCACGCGTTGCCGCCCAAGCTGGCGTTGATTCGTGAAGTGTTCAAACCTAATTTAGCCAACCCCAAGCCAGCTGCGGTCAGCAGCACGGCGACGGCGACCGTCACACCAGCACCGGCAACACCCGTGACCGTTAACAAACCCGCGCCGACATCGTCGGCGACGCCAGCCAAACCTGTAACGGCCATATCAGCACCGGTCGCAGTGGCTAAACCAATACCGACACCACTCGAGTCAGATGCCAGCAAAGAGGTTGAAGCTGCCGTCATGGCCTGGGCACAGGCCTGGTCTGACAAAAACATGGAAACCTATTTGGCTGCCTACAGCCGCAACTTTGCCACCCCCAACAATCAACCGCGCAGTGCCTGGGAAAAAGACCGTCGTGATCGCATTACTGGCAAGTCACGTATCAGCGTCAAAGTGTCTGAGCTTCGCATCCAGGTCACTGGCAATGAAGCGATCGCCAAGTTCCGCCAAAGCTACAAGGGGGGCAAATTGTCAGTATCAAGCAGCAAAACCCTCCAGCTAAAAAAACAGGGTTCGCATTGGCTGATCAGTCGGGAATCCACTGGAAGCTAAGGGTGTTGACTTTTGTAGTTTGGGTTGTCGTCCCATTTTGTTGTTAGCACGCATGCCTCGTTTGATACAAAACCTGCTGACCTTTGGACTGCTGGCATTCAGCCTGGGGCTTGGTACCGGCCAGGCTTGGGGCAAATCAGCTCAACATGGAAAAATTTCCCACCACGTGAAGGCGACCAAAGCAGCGGCCAAACCCGTGCGCCATGTCACATTCAATGGGCCGAATGCAGGTTTGGCTGAGGCACGCCTGATCGAGATTTACCAGCTGATCGGCAAAGCGGATACGGCGCGCGCCTTGCTCAAAGCCGAGCAACTCGTTACAGAGTTCCCGACTTTTGCTCTGGCTCAGTTGGTGTATGGCGACTTGTTGTCGGCGCGCAGTCGCCCGCTCAACCGGTTTGGTGATGTCCCGGCGGAGCAACTGAAAAACGTCAGCAGCGCCTTGAATGAGCTTCAAGATGAATCGCGCATGCGGCTCAAAGCCCTGCGCGAGCGGCCACCCGCAGGCATGGTGCCGGCAGAATTTGTGCAGCTTTCGCGCTATAACAAACACGCTATTGCCGTTGATGCCGACCGCTCGCGTCTGTATTTGTTTGAGAACCGGGGCAATGGACTCAGTCTGGTGGCCGACTACTACATCTCAGTGGGGAAATTGGGCATTGAAAAAATGGTGGAAGGTGATCAGCGCACGCCGTTAGGCATTTATTTCGTCACCAGCAAACTTGATGCGAAAAACCTGAAAGATTTTTACGGCGCTGGTGCGCTGCCCATCAATTACCCGAATGAGCTCGACCTCAAACGCGGCAAAACCGGTGGTGGTATCTGGTTGCATGGCTCGCCCCCCGGCGAATTTTCGCGCCGTCCGTTGGCCAGCGACGGCTGTGTGGCACTGGCCAACCCGGATCTGGAACAAATCATGCGCACGGTGGAAGTCCGCTCCACGCCAGTGCTGATCTCGCGCAGCCTCAAGTGGGTGCCGCCGCAAAGTATGCAACCCCGTTTTCAGGAGTTCAAAACCCATTTGGATGCCTGGCTCAAGGCCAAATCCGCAGGGGACGTCAACCAGTTCAGCCAGTTTTACGCGCCCGACTTCAACAACGGGAAGACCTTGACCGAGTGGCTACCCAAGCTGCGCAACCAAGTGGCAGCGGTGCAGGGGCGCCAACTGGCCATCAAAGACCTGTCGCTGTTGCATTGGGTCGATACCAGCGAAACCATGGTGGTCACTTTTGGTGAAGTGGCGGCCGGCCAACGCAGTGGCAGCACCCTGCGCCAATACTGGAGTCGGCAGCAGAATCAATGGAAAATTATTCACGAAGGAGTGATCGGATGAACAACAAGTCATTGACCAGAGTGGCGCGCACTTCGATTGCGTGTGTGGCTCTTTATAGCGTCTTAACCTTGGCGCTGGCAGAAGAGCTTCGCCAGGTCAAACTGACCACCAGTATGGGCGACATCGTGGTTGAGCTGTACTCTGAGAAAGCGCCCAAGACGGTGGCCAACTTTTTGCAGTATGTGAAAGACAAGCACTATGACGGCACCATCTTTCACCGTGTGATTGGCAACTTCATGATCCAGGGCGGCGGTTTTGACGCCAACTATGTGCAAAAGCCAACGCGCGCGCCGGTTGAGCACGAAGGCCGACAGGCGCTTGAAAAAGGCGGCCCGCGCAACGTGCCCGGCACGCTGGCCATGGCGCGCACCAGCGATCCACAGTCGGCCACGGCTCAGTTTTTCATCAACGTCAAGGCCAACGGCTTTCTAGACCCCGTGCTGATTCCACCCGGTGACCCGGTGCCCGAGTTTCAGTACCAGGGCGAAACCTACCGCAATGTGCCGCGCGCAGAGTTGTTGAACGCCAACAAGCTGTTTGGCTACACCGTGTTTGGCCGCGTCATCTCCGGCATGGACGTGGTCGAAAAAATCAAGTCCACCCCCACGGGCTCGGGCGGTCCCTTTCCCACCGACGTTCCCAAGACAGCCGTACTCATCCAATCCGCAACTCTGGTGAAATAAATCATGAGCAACCCACAAGTCGAACTGCATATTGCCAACTACGGCACCATCACGCTGGAGCTTGATCAGGACAAGGCCCCCAAGTCGGTGGCCAACTTTTTGAGCTACGTGAACAAGGGGCATTACAACAACACGATTTTTCACCGTGTCATTCCCAACTTCATGATCCAGGGTGGCGGCATGGAACCCGGCATGGGTCAAAAAAGTACCGACACACCGATCACCAACGAAGCCAACAACGGTCTGAAAAATGTCAAATACAGCGTGGCCATGGCGCGCACCGGTGACCCACATTCGGCCACCGCGCAGTTCTTCATCAACGTCACCGACAACAGTTTCCTGAACCACACGGCACCGAGCCAGCAGGGTTGGGGCTACGCGGTGTTTGGCAAAGTGGTGGTCGGCACCGACGTGGTGGACAAGATCAAGGGCGTCAAAACCGGTCGCAAGGGTTACCACGACGACGTGCCGGTCGAAGACGTGGTGATTGAAAAGGCGGTTGCCCTCTGAAACGTACCTGCCGGCAGACGCCTGAGCTGAAGGCACCGGCGCACTGGCGCTGCGTTGATTTCATTTCAGACCTGCACCTGCAAGCCAGCCAGCCCAAGACTTTTCAGGCTTGGCAACGCTATCTGGCGCACACCCCAGCCGACGCGGTGTTAATCCTGGGTGACCTGTTTGAGGTCTGGGTGGGCGACGACACCGTTGCCCTGCAAGGTGCAGCGGGGGCCAACGATGCCCCGTGCTTTGAGCTGCAATGCCAGCGGGTACTGGCACAAGCGTCGCAACGCCTGGCGCTGTACTTTATGCACGGCAACCGCGACTTTCTATTGGGCTCGACGTTTGCCAGCGCCTGCAGCATGACGTTGCTGGACGACCCCACCGTGCTGGTGTTTGACGCGCAGCGCTGGCTGCTGTCGCACGGCGATGCACTGTGCCTGGACGATACCGACTACCAGCAGTTCCGCGCCCTGGTGCGCTCTGCGTCGTGGCAACAAGACTTTCTGGCCCAGTCGCTTTCGCAACGCCAGGCCGTGGCGCGTGATTTGCGTGCGCAAAGCCGGGCCCGCAAAGCCAGCGGTGCAGCTTATGCCGATGTGGACCGCAGCGCTGCGCTGCACTGGCTGCAAGAATACGATGCCACCACGCTGATCCACGGCCACACCCATTTGCCGGCCGACCACACGCTGCACAGCGCCGATGGTCACACGTACCAGCGCCGCGTGCTCAGCGACTGGGACGCCAGCGCCCTGCCGCCGAGGCTACAGGTGCTGCGGCTGCAGCGCGCACAGGCACCGCAGCGCATCAACCTGACGACGTCAAGGCTTGAGTAACACCTTGAGCGCGTTTTGCAGGCGGCGTGCCGCCGCTGCGGCAAACGCACCGGCCATCACCGTGGCGCTGTCCTGACCCCAGGTTTCACGCGGCGCGGGGTCGTTACGCCGGGTGAGCAACTGCAACTGCAACATGCGCCGCTCGCTCAGGTGTTCCGCCGGTGTGGGCACCTCGGCGGCCATTTCCAGGCGCAGCAGCGCGGTACCCGCATCACCGGTGGACGCGGCAGAAATGGCCTTGAGCCAACCCGCACGGGTGGCCGGACTGACCCGCGCGCCCAACTCCTGCACGCCGGGCACGGCGCTGGCGTCACGTTTTTCCCAGGCCGTCAACAACTGCGTCAACGCCTCACCATGTGCCTGCGCGGCCAGCTTGCGCAGTGCAAACTGCGCCTGCTCCAGCGCGTCGCGCTGGGCGCGAAAAGCCGCATCGCCCAGACGGGGTGCCAGCGCACGTTCGCCCATGACCAGACCGCGATCGTCGCGCCGCCCAGCGTCGCGCGCCATGTCGCGCCCGGGTTTGCGTGCGCCGTCTGCGCGGTCGCCAAACTTGCCGCTGCGCGGTGCTGCGACGACTTCCCGGCGCATACCGGGCCGGTCATCACCGCGCATCGCCACCACCGGCTTGCGCGCGGGCACGGATTGCGCAGGCGCGCTGGCGGCAGGCGTAGCGCTGTCAATGGCTACGTTGACATGCGCTGCCGCTGGTGTGTCGGCGCTACCCTCAGAACTTGGTGTGCTGGGCGCGGCAGCCTGTGCCACATCACTAGCTGCTTCATTGTTAGTCGCTTCTTGCGCTTGCTGCGCTTGGGCTACAAGTTCTTTTTCTTCAGAAGTCTGAGCACTGGCTGCAACGACCGCCTGGGCCTGTGCTTGGCCACGCAGTGCTGCCTCGAGTGCAGCCATGGCGCTGCGAATGGCCTGTGCATCACCCGACGCGTTGGCCGTCTGTAGCGCCTTAGATGCGTTCAGCACGCCCTGGTCGATGGCGTTCAGGGCGCTTTGCGCGCGCTCGCGCTCGGCACTCTTGCGCTGGAAAGCCTCATCGATCGGCTTGCGAAACGCGTCCCACAGCTTTTGCTCCTGGCGCCGCTCCACCGGCACGCGGTGCGCTTCGGCCTGCCAGCGTTGCTGCAAGGCCTTGACCGCGTCGATGCGCAGGTTGTCTTGCGCGCCCAACGCGCGGGCTTCTTCGATCATCAAGTGACGCACCGCCAGGCTGTCTTTTTGCAACGCCTCCAGAGGAGCCGCCGCCTCGTCGATGGCCGCCTTCCACAGCGGCTGCAACTCGGCAAACATTTTTTCACCCACGTGACCACAGGCACGCCAACGGTCGCCAAACTGGTACAGCACGCGGTTAAAGCCCTTCCAGTCGTCGTCCAGCGCACTGCGGTTGGCCGCAGCCCAAGCCTTGACTTCATCGATCAGCGCCAGCCTTTGCGCGCGGTGCTCGGCGGTTTCGGCCTTGAGTTTGTCCAGCCAGGCCTCGACCACCTTGTGCGCTTCATTGCACGCGTCATCAAAACGCTTCCACAGCGCATGGTTGGGAATACCGCCTTGATCGGTCTGCTTCCACTGTTCACGCAGCTGGCGCAGCGTTTCCTGCATCTTGCGCCCGCCGATCGCCTGCCCGTCTGGGCGCTTGAGCAAGCCTTCAGCCTTGACCACCAGTTCTTCACGCAACTGGTCGGCACGCCAACGCTGCCAGCCTTCGAGCTCGCCCGCGGCGGCCAGTGCGGCGTGCGCCTGGTTTTCCAGCTTGTCGTCGATCAGCCGACCAAACTCCTTGAGCGCGTTGCGCAGGGCATTGGCGGCACCCGCGCTAGCCTTGCCGTGACCTTGGGCAACTTCCTTTTCCAGCACCGACAGCGCATCGCTCACGCTAGCCGTGGCGCGGGCCTTGACTTCAGGGTCCACCGGCGTTTTGGCGGGCTTGGGCGCAGGCTCGAGTGCTATGCCACGCGCCAGGCGCAATTCATCGGCCCAGACCGGCACTGGCGGCAGCGGCGCGCTAGCGTCTTCCGATGCCTTGATGGTCTGCGCCAGCGCACCCTCAAACGCCTCCCACACCAACGCCAGTTGCGCCTGCGACGCCTGCAACAGCGGCGGAAATTTGACATCGACACTGGGCCAATTGGCATCGGCGGCCAACGCAGCAGCTTCGGTCTGCCAATGGGACACGTCGTCGGCCAGGGCCACCTGCACCGCCTGCGCGTCGCGCCACGGTTTGGTGGACAGCACCTCGATGCGCTGCGCCACCAGCACGGCCGCTTCGCGCTGCACCTGCACGCGGTGTTGCAAATCTTCGATGGCACGCACGCGCTCCATCAGTTGGCTTTTAAGTTCTGCTAACGGTTCCTTGCTTAAGGGGGCACCCGCCTTGGCCGCATCACGCTGCCAAGCCAGCGCATCGGCCAGATTGAGTTTTGGCAGCGCCAGCAAGGCACGGGCCTTGTCGGCCCAGTCCTGAGCGATGGATGCCTGTTGCTTGCTACGCTTGATTTCATCAAGACGCTCGCGCAGCAACTTGGCCGCGCCCTTGTCTTTGCCACTGAGCTCCTTGAAGACTTGCTGCATGTGTTCAACGCTTGGGTCACTGGCCAGCCAGGCACGGATGCAGGCCATGCGCTCGCCCGAAGTCGGTGCTGAAAATGCGCCGTGGGCTATCGCGTCCAGCGGATGCGCGTCGTGCGCGGGCGTCCCCACCACAGGAGCATCGTTTAAGGGGGCGGCCGGTTGGTTTTTGGAAAAGGGAAACATCGAATGAGCGCAAACAAATAAATGAATATCCGCCATGGGCAGCGGGAATAGGGCAGCTATTTTCGCCGGGTTTGCAGCCCATGCCAAAAACAATTGCATCGGGGTGCGATTCGAAGTGGTGTATCGGAGCAAAATTCTGGGGCATCCACTTGACATCCGGCTTTTGGAATGGAGTCATTGGGGGTCATCAGTTCAAGGCAAAAACCAACGATTTCCAGGTACGGCGCGGCGACTGATCCAGTCGCCGCGCCGTGCATCGATGTTTTCAAATACACATGCACCCTGCGCTGTTTCAGACGCAGCAGCACCAACCCGCAGCGCTGGCGGCTCATTGCGCCGCCAAATGAAGCTCGGCGTGCGGCTGCCACTTGACATCCGGGGTGACAACTTTGACAGCGCCCAAAAACAGGCGCTCCATGGGCAACTTCTGGCTGGCCAGGTGGTCGCGCACGGCCACGCCACGCTGCAAGGCCAGCGCCTGCATGGTCGCCTCGGTGGCGTCCAGATGGCTCAGCAGCAAGGCTTCCATCTCGGGCACGGGGAGGTCTTTGGCCAGGCCAATCAGGTTGCGCGGTTTGGGAAAATCCGCGCGCTTATAGACCACCTTGAGCAGCGCCGGGTACTCCTGCGGCGTGACCTGTGGCACGACGGGTTGCCCTTGCGCTGCCTGCGCTACAGCGGCACCCAGGCCGCGCCGCTTCTCGTTGTGTACCAGCGTTTGCAACTGCGCACGTTTATAAGCGTCGCGCTCAGCCTGTAGGCTGGCCGTGCCCACCACGGTCATTTTCAGCGCCGGGCGGTCTTGCAGCGCCTTGGCCACTTTGCCCAGGCTGGCCTTGGCGGCGTCGGTCAACACGGCAGAACCGGCGTCAAACGGCACGCTGCTGAGCTCGTCGCCGCCGCCGCCAAAGGCATTGGCCAGCAGGCTGAACGGTGCCGTGATGGCCTTGACGATCAGGTTGCCGATCACCTTGAACACCAGCGGCAACAGGCGGAACTGCGGGTCGTTGAGCGAGCCACTGATCGGCAGATCAATGTCGATCACCCCGTTGCGGTCGGCCAGCAGCGCCACCGCCAGCTTGACCGGCAGCGTGTTGACCGCGTTGGGGATGGCGTCGCCAAACTTGAGCTGGTTAAGCACCACCTTGTTGTTGGCGCTAAGCTGGCCGTCGGGTTGCACCTTGTAAGTGACATCCACGCTGAGCTTGCCACGCTCGATGCCATAGCCCGCGTAGCGCGCCGAGTAGGTGGACAACGGCGCCAGCTCTAGGTCACGCACCTTGCCGCTGATGTCCAGCGCCACCGGCTGCACCAGCGGGTTGATCTTGCCCAACACTTCCAGACTGGCCGTGCCCTGCGCGCGGCCGCGCAATTCCAGGTCGGCCAACTCCAGCGTACCGTTGACCGGCGCGGAAGAAAACGCGCTGAGCTTGCCCACCAGTTCGGTCAGGTCCGCTGCGTAATTGGGCTGGATAAAGCGGTCGGTAAAGTTGACACGCCCGCCCACCAGACTGACCGGGCCAAAATGGATCAACGGCTGGGGCGACGCGCTGACGGCTGTCGTTGCGGGAGCGGATGCACCAGCCAAGGTCGCTGCGGGCACAGTGGCTGACACGGCACCTGATGCGGCGCCCGCACCGGCCTGCGCCACAGCGACGGTCGCAGCGGGGGCCTGAGGTTTAAGCATGTCTTGCAGGTTCAGTCGCCCGGTCGGATCGATAACCACCTTGGCAAAAAAGTCACTCAAGACCGTGCCCGCCACGTCCACCTTGGGAGCAGCGCCGGGCGTCAGCACCACGTTCAAGCCGCTCAGGCTCAGGCTTTTCCAGTTGAGCAGATCTTCGGCGGGTTGGAACGGTTTGGCCTGCGCCAGCGTCTGCACCTGCAAGTCGTCCAGCCGCGCGTCGCCGCGCACCTCCACGGCCAGGGCACCAGCGCGCTGTGCCAGTTGCAGCTTGCCGTAATAGCTGGTGTCGGCGCGCAGGATCGATACGTTGAGCTTGTCGTTCAGGTAGGCAGACGCCGCGTGCAGGGGCAATCGCACCGCCTTCAGGTCACCCTGGACGGCCAGCGGGCTCAGGGCCACGCTACCCCGCCAGGACAGCGTGCCAGGCTCGGTGGCCCCGCTGCCCACGTGCGCCAACGCGGTGATAGCAAAGGGCTGATGCCCAACTGTCGAAAAATGATTCACCTTCAGGACCAAGCCCACAACATTCAGTGCCACGTTCGGCATCACCGAGGCGTCTCGAAATGCGAGCGCGCCACCGCTTAACGCCACTTCTTTCAAGCTGATCGACCAAGGTCGGGGGGGGTGGACAGATGCCGTGCTGGTCGCCTCTGACTTGCCGGGTGGTACGGGTTTGAGCCAATCTTCAAACATCCAGCGGCCACCGGACGAGCGGCTGAGTGTGGTGCGCGGCTGGCTGACCTGCACACGCCCCAGTTGCACCGACTGCTTGGGCACATCCACTACCGCGTCTTGCACCGTCAGCCGCTGGATGCTGGCCAGCGGAGTCTTGGCTGCGCCCTGCAGGGCCAGCTTGTCCAACGCCAGGCTGGGAATCTGCACGCGGGTCTGTGCGCCCTGCCCGGCTGTGGCCGCCGCCCAGTGCAGCGCCAGATCGGTCGCCAGCGCACCGTCAAGACGGGGTGTCAACACGCTGGCCAGGTAGGGTGCCGCCACACTCAAAGGCAGCCCGGTCAATTGCAAGGTGGCGTCGGCCCGAGCATCCGTAGCTTGCCCCTTGAAGCTCAGGCTGGCACCGGCAAGCCGCGCCGAGCCGTCAAACGGCACGGCCTGCGCAACCGGCCAGGACAAGGCGCGCGCATTCAGCGTCAGCGGTACCACGCTCAGACGCACCGGTTGGGCAGCCGCTTCATCGACCCAAACCACCTCGGCACCGGCTACGGCCACCTCATCGACCCGCACCTGCCAAGTGGGCGCTAACGGGGCGATGTCTGCACTTGTTGCATCTTTTTGGTCTGTAACCCCCTTTTTGTCTTCGCTGGCAGCTTTGTTTTTAAGAGTGTTTTTGGGCACTGCACTCGATCCAGCCAAGGCTTGCAGGTTCAGAACACCCGATTTGTTGCGGTGCAACAACAGATGAGGTTGTAACAGTTCCACCCGTTGCAGCCCAATTTGCTGCGCCAGCGGCTGCATATCGGCCAGCACCACATTCAGGCGATCAAACGCCAGTAATTCTGGCGGCGCGTCTACAGCCTGACCGCTGTGACGCACCACCTGCGTCATCCGAACACCGCTGGCGCTCACTTGCCCACTGAGCTTGACCAATGGCCGTTCCTGCTGCTCAAACGAAAGTTTCAGATCGGCGTCCAGCACCGCCGATTGCAAGCGCACTGGCAAACTGGCGGGCCAGTACGGCAGGTACGGGGCCAAATCCAATGCCTTGACGGTCAGCTGTGCGTCGGCCTGGCGCGTTTGTGCAAACGGTGTGGCGCTGGCACTGGAGTCAAACTGGCTGCCATTGAGGTCAAACGCCAGCCGGGGCTGCACCTGAACGTCGCGCTTGGAGTCGAGGTTGCTCAAAAACGGCACGCTCAGATTCAGCTTGCTCAGGCGATGCACACTGTTGCGGGGTGCATCGATAAAGACCAGCGCAGCATTGGTCATCACCAGGTTGTACAGGGCGAAGTGCACCGGTGAAGCTGTCGGCTGACTAGGTTGGGCGGCAAAACGCGCCAGCACGTCGTCCACATCGTAGTGGCCGTCGCCGGTGTGCGTCAGGTTCAGTTGCAGGCCATCGAGCTGTAGCGCATCGACCACGGGTGCCAGGCGCAAAACAGACTGAAGTTCCATATCTATATAGAGGCGCTGAAACGACGCCTGGGGCGCGGCATCTCCGGCGTGCGCCACCGCCACGTCCTGCAAGGTCAGCTCAAGCGTCCAGGGTTTGAAGTCCACCTGCCCCACCGTCACCGTTCGGCCCAATTGCTCGCCCAGGCGCGACTGCAGCTGAGATTTCAGCAAGGGCGGCACAGCCAACCAACCCAGCAGCCACAGCACCGCAACCCCGCCCACGACCCAGCGCAGGCGGCGTACCCAGGAATGATCCAAAAACGTGTTTTTCATAGGAGATGACAGCATCATGGCGTGCTATTTTGCAGCGAAAAGTTGTCCGGATCGGTCGCTCTGATGAGGTGATTCAAGCTTTTAACGATATAACAAATTGCTTTGATATGGTTGACTATGCATAAACTATCCCCCTAGAATCCGCTCCACCTTGATCTCGATCAGGGAATACCCTAGTCCGCTGCCGACCCCGGCAACATCATGTTTCTGCATCACCACTGAAGAAAGCGCAGGATATTGATAGCGTAACAACCCAGGCGAGCTTTTGAAATTGCGGCCAACCCGCTGCTTTTTTGAACCCACGCGCAAGAAGGAGAAGCTATGTCAGCATCTACGAACTTATCCATGAGCCTGCGACGCGCCAGTAGCGCGTTGGCCAAAGGCCTTTTCGATCTTACCCACAACAGTGTCGCCCTGATCGGCGTGACTGTTCTCTTTATCGCTATTGCCCTGTTTGCGCGCCCAGAGTTGCGCCAGGTGGGCGAAATCAAACTGTTTGGCTGGCTGCAAGAACGCCAGTTTGAGTTGACCGGCCTGGTCAGCGACCCCATCGCCAGCGAACGCGCCACCACCGCCGACCCGCAGGATTTGCCCAAGCAGCAAGCCAACGTGGCGCTGTGGCTGAGCAAGAAGTACCGCATCGCCCCTGAGCCGCTGAGCGCATTGGTGGCCGAGGCGTATGACATGGGCGCACGCATCAAGCTCGACCCGACGCTGATTCTGGCGGTGATGGCCATTGAATCGGGCTTTAACCCCTTTGCCCAAAGCCACGTTGGTGCCCAAGGCCTGATGCAGGTGATGACCCGTGTGCACAGCGACAAATACGAAAGCTTTGGTGGCAAATTTGCCGCATTCGACCCGCTGGCCAACCTGCGCGTGGGCGCCAAGGTGCTGCAAGAATGCATTCGCAACGCCGGATCGCTGGAAGGTGGCCTGAAATACTACGTGGGCGCTGCCAACATGGAAGACGACGGTGGCTACGGCGCCAAAGTGCTGGCCGAGTATGCCCGCCTGCAGCGTGTGGCACGGGGCTTCAAGGAGCCCGTGTACACGCCGCCAGTCATGACCACGCGCGAACCTGCGCTACCCAACCTGACTGAACCGGCCGCACCGGCCGACGTGGCTGCCGCCAATACAGCCACCGTGGCGTTGAACTGAGCCCTTCAGTTAAAATCTGCTCCGCACGCGACTGGCGATAGGCAACCCCGACTGCAAAACCGGGGGGTGCTGAAGTGGGAGCACCACGGGGGAGCGTGCCGCATAGCCTGTTTGGGCTGCGCGATCAGCCGTTCGCCTGGGCAGCCCTGGACTCAAGCCACGACCCCGCTGGTTTGAAGCACAGGCCCAATGTCTTTAAGGACTGCCATGTTCAACCGCAACATTCTCATCGAGCAAACCGACCCCGAGCTGTTTGCCGCCATCCAAGCTGAAAATCAGCGCCAGCAAGACCACATCGAGCTGATTGCCAGCGAAAACTACGCCTCTCCCGCCGTCATGGCCGCGCAGGGCACGCAGCTCACCAACAAATACGCCGAAGGCTACCCCGGCAAACGCTATTACGGCGGCTGCGAGTTTGTGGACATTGCTGAGCAATTGGCCATCGACCGCGTTAAGCAGATTTTTGGCGCCGAAGCCGCCAATGTTCAGCCGCATTGCGGCGCATCCGCCAACGAGGCCGTCTTTTTGGCGTTTTTGAAGCCCGGCGACACCCTTATGGGCATGAGCCTGGCCGAAGGCGGCCACTTAACGCACGGCATGGCGCTGAACATGAGCGGCAAATGGTTCAACGTGGTGAGCTACGGCCTGAACGAGCGCGAAGAGATCGACTACGACGCGATGGAGCGCAAGGCCCACGAATGCAAGCCAAAACTGATCATCGCCGGTGCCAGCGCTTATTCTTTGGCTATAGATTTTGAACGCTTCGCCAAAGTGGCGAAAGACGTGGGTGCGATCTTCATGGTGGACATGGCGCACTACGCCGGGCTGGTGGCTGCGGGCGTCTACCCCAACCCGGTGCCGCACGCCGACATCGTGACCAGCACCACGCACAAAAGCCTGCGTGGCCCGCGTGGCGGCATCATCTTGATGAAAGCCCAGCACGAGCGTGCCATCAACAGCGCCATCTTCCCCGGCCTGCAAGGCGGCCCGCTGATGCACGTGATTGCTGCCAAGGCGGTGGCTTTCAAGGAAGCGCTGCAACCCGAGTTCAAGCTGTACCAGCAACAAGTGGTGACCAACGCGCGTATCGTGGCAGAAACACTCACCGCGCGCGGCCTGCGCATCGTCAGTGGCCGCACGGAAAGCCACGTGATGCTGGTCGATTTGCGCTCCAAACACATCACCGGCAAAGAGGCCGAGGCCGTGCTGGGTGCAGCGCATATGACCATCAACAAGAACGCCATCCCCAACGACCCCGAAAAACCCATGGTGACCAGCGGCGTGCGCGTGGGCACCCCCGCCATGACCACGCGCGGCTTCAAGGACGAAGAAGCCCGCCAAACCGCCCACCTGATCGCCGACGTGCTGGACAACCCGCGCGACGAGGCCAACATCGCTGCCGTGCGCGCCAAGGTGCATGCGCTGACACAGCGGTTCCCGGTGTATGGTTAACCCCAAATGAAGTGCCCCTTTTGCAGTCACCCAGACACCCAGGTGGTGGAAACGCGGGAGTCTGACGACGGGGGTTTTATTCGCCGCAGGCGCCGCTGTGCGTCATGCGACAAGCGCTTTACTACTTACGAGCGGCCGGAGGTCAACTTTCCGGCGATTGTCAAAAAAGACGGCCGGCGCATTGACTACGAGCGTGCCAAACTGCGCGCGTCGATGAACCTGGCGCTGCGCAAGCGCCCGGTCAGCACCGAGCAGGTGGACAACGCGGTGGAGCGTATCGAAGAAAAATTGCTGAGCTTAGGTCTTCGCGAAGTTCTGTCCACCCGTATTGGCGAGCTGGTGATGCGGGAGCTGAAAAAGCTCGATAAAGTGGCCTATGTGCGCTTTGCCAGCGTCTATCGTAGTTTTGAAGACATGGACGACTTTCGCACCCTGGTCGATGAGGTGGGACGGTAGCGCTGGAGGCTGCCCACTGGCTTTTAAAAACTTTGGCGAACATCAAGTTTTAGAGCTTTTCCATGATGTGAACAGCGCATTTGACCGCTGGAGTTGGGATGAATGCTGGCCGCAGAGCGCACCGTGCAACTCTGCTGCACAAGCAATTCCCAACAACGCAGTACGCCCAAATCTGATGAGCCAACTGTGCATGTTATTTGGGGACAAGCCATCAGAGTCCCGTCTTTATTGCTGGCACTTGCGTAGGATAAACCGTCCCTGTTTTTGGCGGCACCCCCCGTTGCCGCGCCGTAGGCACCACCATCTCAAACAGCGGCTTCGCGCCCCGGTCGGACACGACGTTCATCCAGACTCCTTCGCACAGCGCAGCAAACGGATGTCTTCGAGCAGACTATCGTCGCGTGCCAGTTGCAGCAGACGCGGCAGGGTGCCGGTTTTGTGCACCACCCAGCGGCCCTGGCCCAGCGCCTGCCAGTCTTGCTGCGCCAGCGCGGGCCATTGCGCTGCGCGCACCAGCAGGTAGCAGGCATTCCCCGATGCGTTGGGCAAGTCTTGCACGCGGGTGACGCTGCGCGTGGGCCAGCCGGTGTAGAGCGCCAGCTCTCGGGCGGTGGTCTCGTCCAGCGCCAGCACCAACACCTCGGCCGGGGGCTGGTGTCGTAGCAACAAGGCAGCGTTGTAGGCCAGGCTTTTTTCACGGTAAGTCACGGTCAGCGTGATCGTCAAGAAACCGTACAGCACGGCCACCGACAGCACCGGCCACACTAACACGCGCCGCAGTGGCAGTGCCACGACGCGCGCCCCCAGCATGGCCATCACACCCACGCCTGCGAGTGTGGCCAGCGCCAGCGGCCACCTCACTGAGATGCCACACCAGAGAGTGAGTGCCAGCAACAGCGCACTCATCATGAGCTGCACCGCGTGCAGACCGGGCCAAGCAGGGTCAGCCAGCCAGCGTTCGGTCAGATCGCGCGCACAAAAAATGGCCGCGAAGGGATACACGATCACGGTGTAGTAGTCGAGCTGGAAGCTGGACAAGGAAAACAATGCAAACGTCACGCCAAAGCTGCCGGCCAGAAAAACCGTGACCGTGCGTTGCGCGGGTGTGCGCCGTTTGAACACCCGCCATTCACGCGCTACAGCCATCACCGCCACACCCACCCAAGGCAAAAAAGCCCACAAAAAAACAATCACAAAAAAATACGACGCAGCCCCGGGATTGGTGATGGGGCCACTATTAAAAAAACGCCCGAATTGACTGTCCCACAAGAAAAAACGGATGCCCGAAACCCCTGTACGTCCCCAAACCAGTTGGTCCGGATGTGCGTCAAACTGCACGTACAAAGCCCACAGCTCCGGGCCACTGAACACCAAGGTCAACAACAGTACGAGCCACCAACGCCAGTGCAAGAAGTTGGACCAACGCCGTTGCCACATCCACACCAGCACCAACCCGGACGCGATGGTGACCAGGGTGAACAGGCCCTTGGTCATGAGCGCCAGTGCGGCAAAAAATGCACCCCAAACCAGATCGCGCAGTCGACCATGCTGATCCAGCCGCCACCAGTGCAACGTGGCAGTCATGATGCAGCCCAATAAATAAGCCTCGGCCTTGATGCCGTTGGCGTTATCCATGATCTGAAACACCGACAGGTAGATCACCAGCGCCAACCAGGCCACCAAGTCAGCATGTGGGCCACCATCCAACTCACGGGCCAGCCGCCAGGTGGACCAGCCGCCCAGAAGCACAAACAACAGCCCTGGCAACACATAGGCTAGGGCGTTCACCCCCAGTAACCAAAATGACGCTGCAGTCACCCAGAATGGGAAGTGCGGCTTGTCCAACCAGTCAGCACCATCAAGCACCAGCCGCGTCCAGTCCCCGCTTTGCACCATGTGCTGCGACAGCGCTGCATAGGTGACCGAATCACCCGCGTTGATGATGGGTGTGGCCACGCCCAGCGCCAACACCCCTACCAGCGCCAGACACACCGTCTGGAGCAGCTTGATCAACGGATGCTTGGCGTCCAACATCAAACGCAAATGGGTCGCTGATTAAGCGCGCAAGCGCGCCAGCAATCCGGCGGTGGACGCGTCCAGACCAGTGACGTCCCCGCTGGCCAGACGCTGCACCACGTCTTTGGCCAGCACTTTGCCCAGCTCCACGCCCCACTGGTCAAAGCTGTTGATGCCCCACACACTGCCGCTGACAAACACGCGATGCTCCTGCAGGGCGATCAGTGCGCCCAGCGTGGTGGGGCTCAGATCGTCGAGCAGCAAGAACGTGCTGGGCCGGTTGCCGGTAAAGTGCTTGTGCCCCCCCTGATCTGCTTTACCCAGCATCAGCGCCTGCGCCTGCGCCAGTGCGTTGGCCAGCAACTGGTCATGGTGCTCACCCAGTTGGTGGCGCGGCGTCTTGACCGCAACAAACTCCACCGGCACCACGTCCGTGCCCTGGTGCAGCATCTGAAAGTAGGCGTGCTGGCCATTGGTGCCGGGCTCGCCCCACACCACTGGTGCGGTCGAAAACGGCAAAGCCGCACCCGTGGCGTCCACGCGCTTGCCGTTGCTTTCCATCTCCAGCTGTTGCAGGTACGCCGGGTAGCGCTTGAGCGCTGCATGGTAAGGCGCAACACTGCGGCTGGTAAAGCCGTGAAAGTTGCGGTACCACACGTCCAGCAACCCCAGGCGCACCGGCAGGTTACGCGCCAGTGGCGCGCTGCGAAAGTGCTCATCCATATCATGCGCACCGGCCAGAAATTGCCGGAAACCCTGCGACCCGATGGCGATGGCCAGCGGCAAGCCAATAGCCGACCAGACCGAATAGCGCCCACCCACCCAGTCCCAAAAGCCAAACGTGGTGCTGATGCCAAACGCCTTGGCGGCGGCCACGTTGGTGGTGAGTGCCGCGAAGTGGCGCGCAATGTCGCGCCCGCCGTTTGCCTCAAACCAATCCTTGGCGCTGTGCGCGTTGGTCATGGTCTCCAGTGTGGTGAAAGTTTTGCTGGCAATCAGAAACAGGGTGCTCTGTGGCCGTAACTTGTTCAACACCGCCGCCAATTCGTGACCGTCCACGTTGGACACAAAGTGAAAGCGCTTGCCCGGTACCGCAAAAGCGTCCAACGCCAGCACCGCCATTTGCGGGCCCAGGTCAGAGCCGCCAATGCCAATGTTGACCACGTCGGTGATGGCGTCGTCGGCGCGCACAGCGTCCGCATAGGCCAGCATTGCATCCAGCGTGGTGTGCACCTGCGGCAGCTCAGACGCTACATTTTGCAGAGCTGATGCCGGTTTTTCTGTAAGGGCTACAGGCGGATTTCTTAACAACCAATGCATCACCTGGCGGCCTTCGGTGGTGTTGATTTTTTCGCCCGCAAACATCGCATCACGGTGCGCTTGCAGGCCGGTCTGCTGCGCCAGCGTCAGCAGCAGTTGCTCGGTCGCAGCGTCAATGCGGTTTTTGGACAGGTCGGCAAACACATGCGGTGCGCTTTGGCTGAACGCTTCAAAACGCCCTGGGTCCGCTGCAAACGCACCGCGCACATCAAAAGCGCGGCCCGTGGCGTCAAACGCAGCGCGCAATTGGCCCCAAGCGGGGGTCTGGTCACAACGGATTCGGTTCATACAGTGTCCTCCTCAAGCAGCCAGCAGCAATTGGTCGAGCCGACCAGCGTCGGCGCAAAAAGCGCGAATACCTTCGGCCAGTTTTTCGGTGGCCATGGCGTCCTGGTTCAGCGCCAGCCTAAAACCAGCCTCGTCGTAGTGCAAGCGTGGCAAATCCAGCCGTTGCGCCGCCTGCGCGTCCAAGGCGCGCGGCAGTGGTACTTTGCTGGCAGCCAGTTGCGCCAGCAGATCAGGGCTGATGGTGAGCAGGTCGCAGCCCGCCAGCGCGGTGATCTGGCCCACGTTGCGAAAGCTCGCGCCCATCACCTCGGTGGCAATACCAAATTTTTTGTAGTAGTTGAAGATTTGTGTCACCGACTGCACGCCGGGGTCTTGTGCACCCGCGTGGTCGGCCTCGACCCACGCCGCACCGGCTGATTTTTTGTACCAGTCGTAAATGCGGCCAACAAACGGTGAGATCAGTTGCACCTTGGCCTGGCCGCACGCCACCGCCTGGCAAAAAGCAAACAGCAGCGTCAGGTTGGTGCAGATACCACGGCGCTCCAACTCGGCTGCGGCGGCAATGCCCTCCCAGGTGGCGGCGACCTTAATCAGCACGCGGTCAATATGGATGCCCTGCGCCTGGTAGAGTTCGATCAGGCGCTCGGCGCGGGTCACGCTGGCACTGGCGTCAAAGCTCAGACGCGCGTCCACTTCGGTGGAGACCCGCCCCGGCACGATGGACAAAATCTCGCAGCCAAAACGCACCAGCAGGCGGTCGGTCAGCTCGTCCAGTGCGCGGCCCCGGTAACGGGCTACGGTGTCATCGAGCAGTGAGCGGTACTCGGGCTTTTGCACCGCCTTGAAAATCAGCGACGGGTTGGTGGTGGCGTCCTGCGGCTGGAACGCCTCCATTTGCCGAAAGTCACCGGTGTCGGCCACCACGGTGGTGAATTGTTTGAGGGCATCAAGTTGGTTCATGGCGTGATTATCAAACCTGCAAGGCGTTGAAGTTGCCAGGCAGTTACATGATTGGGCTATTTTGATGAAACTAAGTTACAGTACCGCCTGGCCACCGTCGGCCGGACACCTACTCTTTGATCCCACATGAGTTTTGACTTGGTACTTTTTGGCGGCACCGGCGACCTGACGTGGCGCAAGCTGATGCCCGCGCTGTTTCAGGCGCACAAACATGGCACGCTCCCCGAAGGTGCGCGCATCATTGGCGTGGGTCGTGATGACCTGAGCGATGAGCGTTACCGCGCGCAAATCCAGGCTCGTTTTGACCAGGTCGATCTGGCCAAGCGGCCCAGCGCGCAGGAGTTTGATCGCTTTGCGCAGTTGCTTGAATTTGTCAGCATGGATTTGTCCAAGCCCGAGCACTACGCCTATTTGCGCGACAAACTGGCGCAGCGCCAGGCCGACACCGTGGTGATGTACCTGGCCACTGCGCCCACGCTGTTTACCACCATCGTGGAACAGCTTGCTGCCGCCGGGCTGAACACACCGCAGACGCGCATCGTGCTGGAAAAACCGCTGGGTCACGACCTGGCCAGCAACCGGACCATCAACCATGCCGTGGGTCAGGTGTTTACCGAGCACCAGATTTACCGCATCGACCATTACCTGGGCAAGCCCTCGGTGCAAAACCTGTTTGCGCTGCGCTTTGGCAACGCGCTGTTTGAACCACTGTGGCGGCGCGAACACATTGCCAACATCCAGATCACCATCGCTGAAGAGCTGGGGGTGGAAAAGCGCGGCGCTTTTTACGAAACCACCGGCGCGCTGCGCGACATGGTGCAAAACCACGCGCTGCAACTGCTGTGCGCCATCGGCATGGAGCCGCCCGTGAACGCGCACGCCGATGCCATCCGCGACGAAAAACTCAAGGTGCTGCGCTCGCTCAAACCCTGGAGCGCCGAAGCGCTGGCGCAAGACGTGATTCGCGGCCAGTACACGGCGGGCAACATCACCGGCACGCCGGTACCTGGTTACCGAGACGAGCTGGGCGTGAACCCCACCAGCCACACCGAAACCTTTGTCGCGCTGCGCACCGAAATCCAGAACTGGCGTTGGGCCGACGTGCCGTTTTACATCCGCACCGGCAAGCGCCTGGCCGGACGCGACGCGCGCATCGTGGTCAACTTTAGGCCCGCGCCGCACGCCATTTTCAACAGCCAGGCGGGTGCTGTGAACCGGCTCGTCATCACCCTGCAACCGCGCGACGGGCTGGAGTTGCACCTGCTGGCGCAAGCGCAAGACAAGCGCCAACATTCCAACCATCTGGCACCGGTACAGCTTGATCTGGACTTTGACAAGCGCTTTGGCCAGGAGCGTGTGGGCGCGTATGAGCGGCTGCTGCTGGACGTGATTGAGGGCCGACTGAACCTGTTTGTGCGCAGCGACGAACAGGAAGAAGCCTGGCGCTGGGTGGAACCCATCCTGACCCATTGGCAGGCCGACACCCAAGGCCCGCGACCCTACGCTGCGGGCACCTGGGGTCCCAGCGCCACCAGTGCGCTGATCGCCCGCGATGGTTATTGCTGGAGCGAAGAATGCTAATGCGCCCCCACGCTTGTCACTTCGTGTACTGCGCTGCCCCCCGAGGGGGCCGTGCCTTGCTTGGGGCGGCCCGGCGCTGCGGCAGCCATGCTTGACCGAATCAAAGCCTCTTTGCCCTCGCTGGCCCCGGCCGAGCAGCGCGTGGCCAAGCTGGTGCTGGCCGATCCGCGCAGTTTTGCGCTGCAGCCCGTGAGCGAACTGGCCGACCGCGCGCACGTGAGCAAACCCACCGTGGTGCGGTTTTGCCGCAGCGTGGGCTACGACGGCCTGAGCGACTTCAAGCTCAAGCTGGCGGGCAGCGTGAGTGAGGGCGTGCCCTTTATCCACCGCAGCGTCGATGCCGACGACAAGACCAGTGACATCATGGTCAAGGTCATCGACAACACGGTGGCGGCTTTTTTGAAGTACCGCAACGACGCCTCAGCCAGCGCCATTGACAAGGCCGTCGATGCGCTGGTGCGCGCCTACAAGGCGGGTCGGCGCATCGAGTTTTTTGGCGTCGGCAACTCCGGCGTGGTAGCACAGGACGCGCAGCACAAATTCTTTCGGCTGGGCATCAACGGCGTGGCGTACAGCGACGGCCATATGCAAGTGATGAGCGCGTCGCTGTTGCAGCCGGGCGACTGCGTGCTGGTGATCAGCAATTCGGGCCGCACGCGTGACCTGATGGACTCTTGCGACATTGCGCGCAAGAACGGCGCCACCACCATCGTCATCACCGCCAGCGGCTCGCCGCTGGCCAGCGCCGGGCACATCCACCTGGCAGCCGACCACCCCGAGGGCTACGACCGCTACAGCCCCATGGTGTCGCGCCTGCTGCACCTGATGATCATCGACATTCTGGCCACCTGCGTGGCGCTGCGCATTGGCGGTGACAAGCTGCAGCCGCTGTTGCGCGAGATGAAAAACAACCTGCGCAGCAAGCGCTACGCCTGAACTTGACTTGAAAGTCCCCGTGTCATGCCGGGCCACGGTGTGGCCCCGGTAAACTCGTCGCTTCACCATCCTGCTGGGTTTCATGACCATGATTTTCGTTACCGGCGGCGCCGGTTATATCGGTTCACACACCTGTGTCGAGCTGCTGAACGCGGGCCACACGGTCACCGTCTATGACAACCTGTGCAACAGCCAACGCGAAGCGCTGGTGCGGGTGCAGCGTATCACCGGCAAACCGCTGCACTTCATCGAAGGCGACATCCGCGACCGCACCGCGCTGACGGCAGCACTGCAAGCCAGCCAACCCAGCGCGGTGATTCACTTTGCTGGCCTGAAGGCGGTGGGTGAATCGGTAGCGCAGCCGCTGCACTATTACGACAACAACGTGGTCGGCACCGTGCGTCTGCTGCAAGCCATGACCGACTGCAACGTCAAGACGCTGGTGTTCAGCTCATCGGCCACCGTGTATGGCGACCCGCAGCGCCTGCCCCTGACTGAAGACCACCCACTGTCGGCCACCAACCCCTACGGCCAGACCAAGCTGAGCATCGAGCTCATGCTACGTGACCTGCAACGCAGCGACACGGCTTGGCGTATCGGCGTGTTGCGCTACTTCAACCCGGTGGGCGCGCACGCCAGCGGGCTCATCGGGGAAGACCCGCAGGGCGTGCCCAACAACCTGCTGCCTTTTGTGGCGCAGGTGGCGGTCGGGCGGCGCAAATTTTTGAACGTGTGGGGCAACGACTACCCCACACCCGACGGCACCGGTGTGCGCGACTACATCCACGTGGTGGACCTGGCGCTGGGGCACCTGGCCGCGCTCAACACACTGGCCAACCAAGCCCAGTGCCTGACCGTCAACCTGGGCACCGGCACCGGTTACAGCGTGCTCGACATGGTGAAAGCCTTTGAAGCCGCCAGTGGCCGCCCCGTGCCTTACCGCATCTCACCACGGCGCAGCGGCGACGTGGCCGCGTGCTACGCCGACCCCGGCTACGCGCGCCAGCTGCTGGGCTGGCACGCCGAACGCGACCTGGCCGCCATGTGCCGCGACGCCTGGAACTGGCAAAGCAGCCATCCCAACGGGTATAGTTGAGCGCATCAACATTTGCGTTTGTGGGAGCTGCGTTTTTGCAATCAAAAAGAGAAAGTCACTATGGCTAAAGGCATGATTCTGGCCGCCGGGCAAGGCACCCGGGTACGGCCCCTGACCAAAGACATCCCCAAGCCGATGATCCCGATCCTGGGCAAGCCGGTGATGGAATACCTGATCGAACACCTGGCCTGCTACGGCGTCACCGAGATTATGGTCAACGTGGCGTTCAACCACCACAAGATCGAGCAGTATTTTGGCGACGGGCACCGCTGGGGCGTGCAGATTGGTTACGCCTACGAAGGCGCGCTGGATCAGGGCGAGATCGTGCCCCGGCCGCTGGGATCGGCCGGTGGCATGCGCCGTATCCAGGACTTCAGCGGCTTCTTTGACGACACCACGCTGGTGCTGTGCGGCGACGCGATCATTGACCTGGACATTGGCGCGGCGCTGCACGAGCACAAGACCAAAGGGGCACTGGCCAGCGTCGTGACGCTGGACGTGCCACTGCAAGAGGTGCAAAACTACGGCATCGTGGTGGCCAACGAGATGGGGCAGATCGAATCGTTCCAGGAAAAGCCGCAACCCGAGCAAGCCAAATCCACGGCGGCCAGCACCGGCATCTACATCTTTGAACCCGAGGTGATCGACCTGATCCCACCGCGTCAGGTGTACGACATTGGCTCGCAGCTGTTTCCGCAACTGGTAGAACAGCACCGGCCGTTCTTTGCGCAAAAGCGCTTTTTCAACTGGATCGACATCGGCCGCGTCAGCGACTACTGGACCGTGCTGCAGCGCGTGCTGCGCGGTGAGGTGGCGCAGATGAACATGCCCGGGCGTGAGCTCAAACCCGGCATCTGGGTTGGGCTGAACACGCGTGTGGCGTGGGACGAGGTCACCATCGAGGGCCCGGTGTATATTGGGTCGAGCGTGCGCATTGAGCCCGGCGCACGCATCATCGGCCCGAGCTGGATCGGCCACGGCAGCCACGTGCGCAGCGGTGCCACGGTGGAGCGCAGCATTTTGTTTGAGTACACCCGCATCGCCGCCGACATGCGGTTTTCTGAAATGATCGTCTCGCCCACTTACTGCGTAGACCGCACCGGCCACACGCTGTACCGTGGTGACGAAACCGCCCAGCTGCGCTGGGGCGATGCCCGCGCCTGATTCACCTTAACTTCTTGGTTGATCCATGTCTGATGATCGCTCCCCCATCTTGCTGCAACCCGTAATTCTGTCGGGCGGCTCCGGTACCCGCCTGTGGCCGCTGTCGCGCGAAAAATACCCCAAGCAACTGCTCAGCCTGATGGGGCACGACTCGCTGTTGCAGGCCACCGTGCGCCGGGTTGAAGGCATTGCCGGGGTGGCGCTCGCACCGACCATGGTGGTATGCAACGAGGAATACCGTTTTGTGATTGCCGAACAGTTGCGCCAGCTTAATCAAACCGGCACCATCGTGCTCGAGCCTTGTGGAAGAAATACGGCGCCAGCTCTTACCCTTGCTGCACTGGCAGCTATCAAAAATGGCACAGACCCGGTGCTGCTGGTGATGCCGGCCGACCATGTGATCACCGACGTGGCGGCGTTCCAGGCCACGGTGAGCCAGGGGGCCGAACTGGCCAACGGTGGCGCCGTGGTGACTTTTGGCATCACACCCGACGCACCCGAAACCGGCTACGGCTACATCCAGGCGCGCGCTGACAAAGATGCCACCGGCCAACTGGGCGCAGCGCGGTTGATTGCACGTTTTGTTGAAAAACCCGACCTGGCCACCGCGCAGAGCTATCTGGACGCGGGCAACTACCTGTGGAACAGCGGCCTGTTCATGTTGCGCGCCTCGGTCTGGCTGGCCACGCTGGGCAAGTGCCGTGCCGATATCCTGACGGCGTGCCAAAGCGCCTGGCAAGCGGGCCAGGCCGATGGTGACTTTGTCCGCGTGGGCAAAGACGCTTTTGCCGCCTGCCCGAGCGACTCGATCGACTACGCGGTAATGGAGCGCCTGGCCGGTATGCACGCCACAGCCGGTTTGCCGCCGGGCGTGGTGCTGCCTTTGAGCGCGGGCTGGTCTGACGTAGGGGCCTGGGACGCGCTCTGGCAAGTGTTGCCCAAAGATGCCAGCGGCAACGTAGCGCAGGGCGACGTACTGTTGCAAGGCTGTGAAAACACGCTGGCGCTGTCCGACGGCCGCTTGGTGGCCTGCGTCGGCGTGAGCGATCTGGTGGTGGTGGAAACTGCCGATGCGGTGCTGGTCGCGCATAAGGACCACACGCAAGACGTGAAGAAAATTGTCGATACGCTCAAGGCCAAAGGCCGCAGCGAAGGCAGCATCCACCGCAAGGTGTTCCGGCCTTGGGGTTGGTACGACGGCATCGATGCGGGCGCGCGCTTTCAGGTCAAACGCATTGTGGTCAAGCCCGGCGGCACGCTCAGCTTGCAGATGCACCACCACCGCGCCGAGCACTGGATTGTGGTGAGCGGCACCGCGCGCGTGACCAAGGGCGACGAAACTTTTTTGTTGTCAGAAAACGAATCCACCTTCATTCCGCTGGGCACCACGCACCGGCTGGAAAACCCGGGCCGGGTGCCGCTGGAAATGATCGAGGTGCAGTCCGGCAGCTACCTGGGCGAAGACGATATCGTGCGTTTTGAAGACGTTTACGGGAGGTAGTGGATGTCGCCCAGCTCTCTGCGAGTTGCTATCTCATAAATAGCTGCTTACGCTTATTTTAAAAGGGATTGAGGGAAAATTCGTTAAAAAAGCAACCTCTGATGCCGGATCACGTCGCACCAAGCGGGCGGCGGAAGGGGAAAAGTCGGCTTGAGACTGATGGTTGTCATTGAGCTTATTGATTGGCCTACCGGCTACCAGTCATTGATGTTTCTATTGGCAAGTTGATGCATCAAGTGCAACGCAAATAATTATTTGCTATTACAATTAAACAATGCATCAACCACTTTACTCAGTCAGAGAAACCGTACTGTTTCAAAGTTTGGTAGCAACGATCCTAACTGACTGTGAGCGCACCGAGTTTATTGACTCAATTGCGGCGAACCCTTTGGTCGGTGACGTGATTCCTGGTGCGGGAGGTTTGCGTAAAGTTCGGTGGCGGCGTGAAGGAATGGGCAAAAGCGGTGGTGCCAGGGTGATTTATTTCAACCAGCTTGCCAACGGTGAGGTGGTGCTTTTATGGATTTACGCCAAGTCCAAACTTGACAATGTACGTCCCGAGTTTTTATTGAAATTGAAGGAGAGACTCAATGCCTAAAAATGCCCCAATCCCCGCAGAATTCTGGAACGGGGTTGACCCGGATGTCGCCGAATTTGAGCGCGGTTTGCTGGAGTCTATTGACCAGATGAACCGAGGTGAGTTTGGCCGGGTAACAACGCCCAGTGAAATCATGGCGCGTCGAGTTGGGCGGCCGGTGGGTTCGTTCAAAGCCGCCCCCAAGGTGCCAACAACCATTCGACTGTCACCTGAGGTGTCTGCCGCATTCAGGGCCACAGGGAACGGCTGGCAAAGTCGAATTGATGCTGCTTTGAAAGAATGGCTAAAAGCGAACTCTGGCAACATGAAGACTGCACAGCATTCAATTTGAGGAAAGCTGATTGATGCATTCGAGCCATGTCAAGCCATTTACAGAATGCAGTTTCTAACGAAGAGTACCGAATTGGACTCCCGGTGACCAGCCGTTCGTAAAGACCTGCAACCGCTGCAATTCGGACAGCCAAAACGGCACCATCGCGTCGCGCGTGCTCGGCGCACCAGACCAATTGGAACAAATTATCTCAAGCCCTTATCAATCAAGCGCTAGCAGCTATTGAAGTAATATCAAACGCCGAGCCGTTTGCAGATTTCCAGCACCGCCGCGCTCTGGTTCATGGTGTAGAAATGCAAGCCCGGCGCACCACCGGCGCGCAATTGCTCGCACAAGCTGGTCACCACATCCAGCCCAAAGGCTTTGATGCTGGCGCTGTCGTCACCCAAGCTTTGCAGGCGCAACCGGATCCAGCGCGGAATCTCGGCTCCACAGGCATCGCTGAAACGCATCAACTGACTAGAGCTTGCAATCGGCATGATGCCCGGCACCACCGGCACGCGCACTCCAAGCGCATCGGCATCTTCAATGAACCTGAAGTACGCGTCGGGGTTGTAAAAGTATTGCGTGATGGCCGAATCAGCCCCCGCCTGCACCTTGGCGGCAAAGGCTTTCACATCGCTCTCGGGTGACTTGGCCTGCGGATGCATCTCGGGGTAAGCCGCCACCTCAATGTGAAAGGTGTCGCCCGTTTCGGCCCGGATAAAGGCGACCAGGTCGCTGGCGTAGTGAAACTCGCCACCGGTACCAAAACCGCTGGGCAAATCACCGCGCAAAGCCACCAGACGGCGCACGCCCATGGTTTGCAGCGTGGCGAGCTGTTCACGCACCCGCTCGTGCGTGGCGCCGATGCAAGAGATGTGCGACGCGGCAGCCACGCCCTCACTCAGAATAGCCGCCACGGTACTGAACGTGCCCTCTTGCGTGGAGCCGCCGGCACCAAAGGTGACCGAGCAAAACTCCGGCTTGAGCGCGTACAACTGCTGGCGCACCGCGCGCAACTTGTCCACGCCTTCGGGGGTTTTGGGTGGGAAAAATTCGACGCTGATGGGGAAACGGGGCGATGCTGTCATGATGAAACTCCAAAAAATTTAACCATTAGTGGAACAAGGTCACTGCGCGCTTGTGGTTTGCGCTTGACCTTGCCCTTTGGCTGTCAGCCGATATTTTTGCGTCGGACTATTGGGCGAGTCCGGTAGCGTTCGCTCAATCAGCCCCGCTGCGAGCGCCGGTTCAATGTAGTTTTTGAAAAAATTGACGCGCGACTTCAACCCAACAGCGGTCATCAGGTCAGCCCTGCTCATTTCACCGACGACTGCATTTATAAGCTGACTTACTTGCTCTGTTACTTGCTCTGTTACTTGCTCTGTTACTTGCTCTGTTACTTGATTAATCTCCCCGCCCACATGCGCCAGCGCCAGTTCTGGCTTGCGCCAGATGGTGGTCACAAAGCCGTCGGTCACACCAAAAGTGGGCTCAGGCAAACCGTGCGCGGTGCAGCGCGCGATCATGTCGCCGGTGCCCGTGCCCATGCGCTCGATGTATTTGGCCAGGTACAGCGGTTCGGCAATCAAGGGGTTGGCGGGGTACGAGCCGTGTGGTTGGCGCAGTGACTGCAAGCTCAAACCGGGTGGAAGGCCACCCGGGTTCCAGACTTCGAGCCGATCAGCAAACAGCATCACCTGCACACTGGCAGTGCTGGTGTATTCGCGGTGGGCAATGGCATTGACGATGGCTTCAGACACCACTTCAGGGGGAATTTCATAGGCGGTGGGCGCTTGGGCACTGAACGCGCGCGTACCTACGGCCAGGTTGATTTTGGACAGCACAAAGTTCACGGCCTGGTCCACCAGCTCAAACAGCGTGCCTTTATAGACTTGGTAGAACGGAATGGGCTTTTGCCGCTGGGTGCCGTGAAAGTGGGCGCACTTGACCTCTGCGTTGTAGATAAAGCGCTGCGGCTCTTTGCCAAACAGCAGCACGGCGGCGTGGGTGGGGACATCGTTTCTGAGCAGGCGCAGTTGCGTCAGCACCGTTTGGGGCACTGCATCCTCAGCCAATGGGAAGTTGCGCGCGCTGCGTGCAGTGCGCAAAAAGCTCTGTATCTTCTCGGTGGACAGGTCGGCCTGGGTAGCATCACGGCAGGCGCTGGCATCAAACGGGATAAAGCGTAGCAACTCATGCGCTTGCAGGTAGTCCACCAACGAGGCATACACAGCGGGATGCAGGTCGGCGCTGGTTTGGAAACGCCGGCGCACTACCTGGCTGCTGGCATGCTGAATCAGCGCTTGCATTTTGGGGTGTTTGGCGTGGTCAGTTTCGCCTTTCACGTAGATCAGCCGGGCTTTGTGCAGATGGGTGGCGCGGTTGAATTCGTGCTCGGTGGGGGAAACGCCTTGGGCATCTTCAAAACCATAGCTGTCGCCAAACAGACCCAGATAAATATCGCAACTGGCTACCTGTGCCAGGTAAGCGGTACTGGCTTGCTGGTCAATAGCTGGCAGTTCCTCGAATAAGAACGGCTCAAAAAAACGCCGCAACAACGGGTCGGTACGCACATAGTCAGCCAGCGCCGCACGCTCAAGCGCAAACTCTTTATGAACGCTGCTGATGAAGATGCGTTTCATGAAGCGGATGGAATTTACTGGCTAAACCGATCTATTGCTGCAAATGCCAATGGGCAAGTCGGCTTATTTATTAAGCTCAGGCCGCCATCAAAACCTGTGTGGTGCCACGTTGCGATCCGGCGGTGGGACGAATCAAGAAATCAACGTCATAGCCGATCGCATTGAAAAATTCCAGCAGTTTTTCTGACGAAAAGTTATCAAGCCGATAGTTCAGCAGCGCTGACACATTGGGTTGCGCCAGACCCAGCCGTGCCCCAATCTCTGATTGCTTCAAATGCAGTGCCTTGATGCGTTCGTTTAAGCGCATGGCCAAGACCAACTTGGTCTTGATCTCTTCGGATTGTGCCAGCCCCAGTTCGGCAAAAACATTGCCGCTACTGCGCAAAAACGTTGTGTCATTCATCTGGGCTTTAGCTGCCTTTTGCATACCATTCAAGAATTTTTTCGGCTGCCATGCTGAATTCTATATACAAACATATATTTCCAGCATCCCATCAAGCTCCATCACTCTTTCTCTGCGCGCAGATAAAAAACTCCCGGTTGCCGTCACCCCCGGTGATGGGCGAATCAAACCAATGGGTGACCTTCAAACCCAGGGCGGCGCAGGCCTCTCGCAAGCGCTGCTCTACGATCAGGTACAGAGCGGTGTCTTTGACAATGCCGCCCTTGCCCACCTGGCCGGGTTGCAGTTCAAACTGCGGCTTCACCAGCGTCAGCAGTCGGCCACCGCCTTTGAGCAACGGCAGCACCGCTGGCAGCACCAGCGTTTGCGAGATAAAGGACAGGTCGGCCACGATCAGATCGAATTCAGGCGCCCAGCCAGCGGCTTCTTTGGTTGCTGAATCTTGATGATCAAACTGACCATCAGCCACCGCGTGGTCTGCATAAGCAGCTATCAAATCAGAGGCGTCCAGTGCACGCGCATTGACCCCTTCGACACACAGCACACGCGCGTCGGCGCGCAGCTTGGGGTGCAACTGGGCACTGCCCACATCGACACCGACGACCAAACGCGCACCGTGTTGCAACAGGCAATCGGTGAAGCCGCCCGTGCTCTGGCCGACATCCAGACACTGCCAGCCCCGCACGTCCAGCCCGGTCTGTTTCAGCGCGGCCTCCAGCTTGAGCCCGCCGCGCGACACGTAACGCGCCTCGGCATCGTCTTGTAGTTCCAGCGGCGCATCGGCGGGCACGTCGTCGCCATTCTTGGTCACGCGCCGCCAGGCGTCGCCCTGCTGCCACAGCACGCCGCCAGCGATCAGGCGTTGCGCCTGGCTACGGGTGCTGGCCAGGCCGCGCTGCACCAGCAGTTGGTCAATGCGCATCTGTTTCTTAGCGAGAAAAACGCCGAGCTTCGTCATTCCCGCGTAGGCGGGAATCCAGCATCTGAGCAACCCCTGGATTCCCGCCTGCGCGGGAATGACGGGAATGACAGGGATGTGCGCAGGAATGACGGGGCAATTTCATCATTGGGGGCGGCTGTGCAGTCGTGGCAGTTAGTAGCGGTAGGCATCCGTCTTGTACGGGCCGTCCACCGACACGCCAATGTAGGCGGCCTGCTCGGGGGTCAACTGGCTCAGTTGCGCGCCCACTTTTTTCAGGTGCAGGCGCGCCACTTTTTCGTCCAGATGCTTGGGCAGCACATACACCTTGCCCACTTTGTAGTCTTTGGACTTGGTGAACAGTTCGATCTGCGCAATGGTCTGGTTGGCAAAGCTTGAGCTCATGACAAAGCTGGGGTGACCGGTGCCGCAACCCAGGTTCACCAGGCGGCCCTTGGCCAGCAAAATAATGCGCTTGGGAGGTGTCTTGCCCTTGGCCGGAAAGATCACATGGTCCACCTGCGGCTTGATCTCTTCCCACTTGCATTTGGACAGGGAGGCCACGTCAATCTCATTGTCAAAGTGACCGATGTTGCAGACTATTGACTGGTCTTTCATGGCCGCCATGTGCTTGTAGGTAACCACATTCAGGTTGCCAGTGGCAGTGACAAAAATATCGGCCTTGTCAGCGGCGTATTCCATCGTCACGACCTTGAAGCCTTCCATGGCCGCTTGCAAGGCGTTGATCGGGTCCACTTCGGTCACCCACACCTGGGCAGACAGGGCACGCAACGCCTGGGCGCAGCCCTTGCCCACGTCACCGTAGCCCGCCACCAGCGCCACCTTGCCTGCGATCATCACGTCGGTGGCGCGCTTGATGCCGTCCACCAGCGATTCGCGGCAACCGTAGAGGTTGTCAAATTTGCTCTTGGTGACCGAGTCGTTGACGTTGATGGCGCGCAGTTTCAGGTCGCCCTTGGCGCTCATGTCGTTCAGGCGGTGCACGCCGGTGGTGGTTTCTTCGGTCACGCCGATGATGTTCTTGATGCGGCGGCTGTACCAGGAGGGGTCCACCTTGAGCTTGGCCTTGATGGCATTGAACAGGCACACTTCTTCTTCGCTGCTGGGCTTGTCGAGCAGCTTGGGGTTCTTTTCGGCCTTGGTGCCCAGGTGCATCAACAAGGTGGCATCGCCGCCATCGTCCAGAATCATGTTCGGGCCCTCAAGCGCCGTGCCCTTTTTGCCACCAAACTCAAAAATGCGGTGCGTGTAGTCCCAGTAATCGGCCAGCGACTCGCCCTTGACAGCAAACACCGGTGTGCCGCCAGCGGCAATCGCCGCAGCGGCGTGGTCTTGCGTGGAAAAGATGTTGCACGAGGCCCAGCGCACCTGCGCGCCCAGCGCTTTCAGGGTTTCGATCAGCACGGCGGTCTGAATCGTCATGTGCAGGCTGCCGGTAATGCGCGCGCCCTTGAGCGGCTGGCTCTTGGCGAATTCTTCGCGAATCGCCATCAGACCGGGCATTTCGGTCTCGGCAATGTTGAGCTCTTTGCGGCCCCAGTCGGCCAGACCGATGTCGGCAATGACGTAATCGGCAGCGGGGGTGGCCGGGGTAGAAGATTGGACAGATTTTTTGGCGACTGCGCGCATGGTTCACTCCAGAAGTTGACAACAACAACCACCGTGACGATGCGACATGCTGAAAGAGACTCACCGCACCAGACACTGTGGGTGAGCGCCGTTGTGAAACGCCAGGCCGTGCGGCCCGAGCGGGTTCCGAGCCTCACTCTGCACCAGCATCTTGTCGCTTGGCGAGAGCTGCAACGCTCCTCGGAATGGCGCGGATTGTAGGACACTCTGCATAACTCTGGCGAGAGTGTGGTAGTACGGATCGGGATGGGATGCAAGGCGCGTTTTGCAGCCAATAGCCGTAGCTATTGGCAAAAAATGCAACGCCGCAGACCGCCCGAGGCCGTGCTGCCACAACTCGCAGGGAGTTATGCAGAGTGTCCTATTGAAGTCAAAAAAAAAGCCACCCAAAAAGGATGGCTTATAAAGTTCCTCGAGGAGAGGAACGTCGTTGGAAACTTCACGATGACCCAAAAACTGCGTCGAACCGATTCGCCCAAATGTTTTTGCTTCAGAGACTGTGACAGCAGCTGTCTAGGACTTTATCGGTTCAATGCGGGCTTGGGTATCCCCCGTTCGGGGGATTTTGCGTACTTTTTTGTAAATAAATGGTCGTTTGGCAGTACCACAAGCGCCAAAACGTCAGGCTTTGGTCAGCTCAAGCACAAAACAGGCCCCGCCATCCGGCCGGTTTTCGCAAAACGCCCGCCCCCCGTGGCGCTGCGCGATCGACTTCACCAGCGCCAACCCCAGGCCGACGCCGCCGTCGCGCTCGGTGGCACCCGGCAAACGGTAAAACGGCTCAAAGATGCGTTCGCGCAAATGCTCTGGCACGCCAGGGCCCCGGTCACAGACCCGCAACTGAACGTGAGGCGCGTTAACGGCCAGCGTCAGGGTGATCTCTCCTGCGGCGTAGCGGCGCGCGTTCTCCAGCAGGTTGCGCACCGCGCGGCGCAACAGCTTGGCCACGCCCTGCACCACCAGTTCTTGCGCTGGCGTCTGGCCGTCGGGCACCGCAGGCAATTCCAGCTCGGCCCCCACACGGGCACATTCCTCGGCCGCCAGCCCGATCAGGTCCACCGCCTCGACCGTGCCCAGATCAGTTTCGCGCGCGTCGAGTCTGCTGGCCAGCAGGATTTCTTCAATCAACTGGTCCAGCTCGGCAATGTTGCGCGCAATTTCGGCCTTGAACGCGGGCGAGGCGTCTGGCCCCAGCAGCTCCAGCCCCATGCGGATGCGCGTCAACGGCGAGCGCAGCTCGTGCGAGGCGTTGGCCAACAGTGACTTTTGCGACGCCAGCAGCGCGTCGCGCGACTGCACCAGCGACTGCACGCGCTCAGCGGCCTGGTTGAAGCGTTTGGCCAAAAAAGCCACCTCATCCGAGCCGGTATCAGGAACGCGCGTGGACAGGTCGCCCGCACCCCAGCGTTGCACGCCGTCTTGCAGGCGCTCCAGCCGACGCGTGAGCGTGCGCACGATCGGATAGGTGGCCAGCGCCACCGCCAGCCCCACCCAGACCAGCATCCAGGCAAAACCAAACGGCGGACGGCTCCAGACGGAAGCAGGTGCACGCGTCAGGTGCATGCGCATGGTCTGGCCGTCGTGCATGCGTACCTCAAACTCTGGAGCACCCGGAACGGGCAACCGATCCGTGGCACCTGCCTGCTCATTCAAAGGCGTTGCGGCCGACGCGTTGGGGTCTGGCGCCTGTGCAAAAGAATCGTCTGGCAGCCTGTCCGCGCGCCGCGCCTGGCGTTGGGCACGCAGCAGCATGCGCTCTTGCATGGCTTCTTCGGTTAGTGGGATGCGCGGGTGGCCACGCCCGATGACCTGCCCGGCCTCATTGCGCAAGACAACGTCACGCAGCGGCGGGTCGCCAGATCCAGCCTACCAGCAAGATCAGCACCGCCACCGCCAGCACCACGGCCAGCCAGATGCGGACATAGAGTTTGTTAAACATATTTTTTACCCAAGAAAACCACATTCCCCAAATCAATGAAGTTGCCCGTTATCGACCAGCTTCGTGCGTTGGGTGTCTGACGCAGCGAAATAAAGGAGGAGGCTCGGGCGCCGCCCGAGCCGGGGAACATTCGCGGAGTCGGATACCCAACGTGCGCAGCGGGTTAAAGCTTACTGAGGTGTTGAGGACAGAGCAAATTCTGAAGTGTTGGGGACAGAGCAAAATTGCTGCGCAATTCTTGATCTTTCCCGCAAAGCTAAAAGTTTCTTGATCTGTCCCGCAAAGTTTCAGGTTTCAATCTTGCTGGCGCGCAAACACATAGCCCACGCCGCGCACCGTCAGGATGCGTTTGGGCGCTTTGGCATCAAACTCGATGGCGGCGCGGATGCGCCCCATGTGCACGTCGATGGATCGGTCAAACGCCTCCAGCTCGCGCCCGCGCACGGCTTCCATGATCTGCTCGCGCGAGAGCACGCGCCCAGCGCGCTCGGCCAGCGCCACCAGCAGGTCAAACTGGTACGAGGTGAGGTCGCACGCGGCGCCGGCCACGCTCACCACGCGCGCGTCGCGGTCAATTTCGAGGCTGCCAAAGCGCAGCACGTTGGCCGCTGCAGCGGGCGCGTTGTCGCCCTGGCGGCGCAGCACCGCGCGGATGCGCGCCAGCAGCTCGCGCGGCTCAAACGGTTTGGGCAGGTAATCGTCAGCGCCCATTTCCAGGCCAATGATGCGGTCCATCGGGTCACCCTTGGCGGTGAGCATCAGCACCGGCGTGGTGCCCAGCGCACCAGGCAGCGCACGGATGCGCCGGCACACTTCCAGGCCATCCATGTCGGGCAGCATCAGGTCCAGAATGACCAGTGCCACGGGTTGCTGTTGCAGCATCGTGAGTCCACTTTGCGCGTCGGCGGCGTGGCTCACGGCATAGCCAGACTGCCCCAGAAATTCACGCACCATGCCCGCCAGTCGGGCGTCGTCTTCGATCATCAACAGGGCTTGGTTCATGGTGTCAGTCTAGTCGGCGCGCACGACTGTTGCTTGTCGCGCGGGTAAAGTTGGGTAAATTCAACGTCAAAACTTGCTTCATATAACATAGCTGTCAGCGCTTTACTGATCTGCACTAGAGGCCATTTTTATCCTTGAAGCGCGCCACACCAGCCAGAGCACCGGCACGCCCAGGCAAGCGGTGGCGGTAAAGAAATTCTGGTAACCAAAGCTGTCCACATAGCGCCCGGAATAACCCGCCAGAAACTTGGGCAGCAGCAGCATCATGGAACTGAACAACGCGTACTGCGTGGCCGAATAATTGACGTTGGTCAGGCTCGACAGGTAGGCGATGAACGCGGCCGAGGCAATGCCACTGGACAGGTTGTCGGCCGAAATGACAAAAATCAGCCCGGTCAGGTCGTGCCCCCAGGTGCTCAGTGCCGCAAACAGCAGGTTGCTGCCCGCACTGAGCACGGCGCCGAGCATCAGCACGCGCATCACGCCAAACCGCATCGCCAGCGCACCACCCACAAACGCGCCCACCAGCGTCATGAGCACGCCAAACACCTTGGTCACCGCCGCCACTTCGTCTTTGGTGTAGCCCATGTCCACGTAAAACGGATTCGCCATGATGCCCATCACCACGTCGCTGATGCGGTAGGTGGCGATCAGCGCCAGGATCAGCGCGGCATGCCAGCCGTAGCGCCGCAGAAAGTCGGCAAACGGTTCTACCAGCGCGCCGCGCAACCAATCCAGCGCATTTTTCGCCGGTGGCTGTGCGCGACGCAACGGCTCGGGTGAGAACAGCACCGTCAACACCCCCAGTGACATGCTGGCGGCCATGACCAGATACGCGGTGTGCCAGGCCCCGTGCTGGTAACCCGCCACGCCCACCACGCTGGCGCGCGCCGCCAGCCACAGCACACCGGCACCGGCCCAGATCATGGCCAGGCGGTAACCGGTCTGGTACGACGCGGCCAGCGCCGCCTGGCGGTCCACGTCGGCCGACTCGATGCGAAACGCGTCCAGCGCAATGTCTTGCGTGGCCGAGCCAAAGGCCACTGCCAGTGCGCCCCACACCACCGGGGTCAGGGCCACCTGCGGGTCGTTGAAGCTCATGGCCACCAGCCCCACCATGATGGCCAGTTGCGACAGCAGCAGCCAGCTGCGCCTGCGCCCCAGCCAACGCGTGAGCAAAGGAAGTGGCAGGCGGTCCACCAGCGGCGCCCAGGCCCATTTGAAGGCGTAGGCCAGGCCCACCCAGCTCAGGTAGCCAATGGTGGTGCGGTCAATGCCCGCCTCGCGCAGCCAGAAGCTCAGCGTGCCCAGCACCAGCAGCAGCGGCAACCCGGCAGAAAACCCCAGCAGCAACATGCGTACCGAGGCGGGCTCAAGATACACTTTCAGCGTGGCGAGCCAATCCCTGGCGGGCGTTACCTTCGGGGGCATCGTGGCGCGCATGAATCAGATTCCGATCTTCGACAACATATTTCACGATGCTACCGTCAAACCGGCGTGCACCCCAGCCATGAGCCATTATTCCGTTCTGTTTGTTTGTACCGATAACCAATGCCGCAGCCCGACCGCTGAAGGTGTGCTGCGCCACAAGCTCAGACAGCATGGCCTGGCGCAAGACGTGCTGGTGGCGTCGGTGGCCACGCACGACCTCAATACCGGCGAGCCGATCGACTACCACGCGCAAAAGCACGCCATGCGGCGCGACTTTGACCTGTCAGGGATGCGCTCGCACCTGCTGCAGGCGGCAGAGTTTGAGTTTTTTGACCTGATCGTGGCGATGGACGAGAGCAACCTCGTCACGCTCCGCCTGCGCTGCCCCGCCAGGTTTCAGGACAAGCTGCACCTGTTTACCGAGTATTGCAGCGCCAGCACCTTGCAAGACGTGCCCGACCCTTATTACGGGCAACCCAAAGACTTTGAACAGGTGCTCGACATCATTGAAGACGGCTGCAACGGCCTGGTGAGCCACATCGACGTATTTCTGGAGGCCTCGCGCTGACGCTTGGCAAGTTTTTTCAAGTGGCTGCGCACCCAATGAACTCAGGCTACTGACAACTCCATCAGTGCACGCCCCAACTGGCGCTCAATCTGCGTGATGGAAATCACCCCGCGGATGCGCGCCGGGCCTTGTTCGGTGGCCGTTTGCACCACCAGCAAATGGGTGGCACCGCCCACTTTCTTGAAGGTAGCAATCACCTCGGCCACCGTCGCGTCTTTGAGCTCGGTGTAGTCCAGCGCATCCAGCGCGCTCAGATGCGTCATCACGTCGGCCACCATCAACTCACTGCGTTGGATGTGACGCTGGTTGACCAGCCGCATGGGCTTGTCGCCCAGTAGATCAGCGGCGGTAACCAAGCCTTCCACACACGGAAACTCCGCCACTACAAAGAGCGATCGCACGCCCTGCTGGATCATCGCCTGCTCCGCTTTATCCAGCGACGTCTGCGGGTCAATGGTGGCGGCGCGCACCTGCGCCAGGTCGGTCATCACGTCTAGCGCAGGGGAGGTTAGCGTGACACCTTCTGCGCCCTTGGGCTGCGCTTGCGGGATGCAGGTGTTTTCTGGAAAGCGGAAAGTGGTCAGGGCTGAAGCGGTCATACGTTATCTCCTTGCAGTTTGTGTCGATGGGTGCGATCAGTCTATACGGTGTTGGCCGCCGATGCAGACCAACAGCCAAAAATCTTGTCATGGTTTGTTATCGGATGACCTCAACGTCCTGACCCAGCATGGTGCGTGTTACCAGCGTCAGGCCGGAGGCGGTCACGTAAAAACGCGCCCGATCCTGCGCTGCATCTACCCCGATCTGCGTACCTTCTGGCAACACGCATTCGCGGTCAACAATGCATTTTTTCAGCACACAATGCCGACCAACTTGCACCTCGGGCAACAGGATGGAGTCTTCCACTTGCGAATAACTGTGCACCCGCACGCCATGAAACAGCACAGAACGACGCACCTGCGCGCCACTGACAATGCAGCCCCCGGCCACCATGGAATCAACTGCCGCGCCGCGGCGTCCGTCGTCGTCAAACACAAACTTGGCGGGTGGCTCCTGCGGCTGCCAGGTCCAGATCGGCCACTTGTTGTCATACAGGTTGAGTTGCGGCGTCACCTGCACGAGGTCCATATTGGCTTCCCAGTAAGCGTCCAGCGTGCCCACGTCGCGCCAGTAGACAGACTTGTCGGCGTCTTGCACGCAACTGTCGTTGAAATTTTGGGCGCAACTGTGGTAGCGCCGCACGCAGTGCGGTATCACGTCGCGCCCAAAGTCGTGGCTTGACTTGGGGTCGTCGGCATCGCGCCGGAGTTGCTCAAACAGGAATCGCGCGTTGAACACATAAATACCCATGCTGACCAGCGCGCGATCAGGCTGACCCGGTAACGGTTTGGGGTGGGCAGGCTTTTCTTCAAAGTCAACGATACGTCCAGTCTCATCGACCTGCATCGCGCCAAAACTCCTGGCATCTTCAAGAGGTACCTCTAGGCAAGCCACCGACAAATCTGCCCGACAACGCACATGCCCAACCAAAAGTCGGCCGTAGTCCATGCGGTAGATGTGATCGCCCGAGAGCACCAGCACGTAGTCTGGGTGGGCGTGGCGGATCTCCCGCAGGTTCTGGAACACGGCATCTGCCGTGCCTTGGTACCACTGCGATTCGTCCACCTGCTGTTGCGCAGGCATGATCTCGATGAACTCGCCCAGGCGACCGTCCAGAAAGCTCCAACCCAACTGTAGATGGCGGATCAGGCTTTGCGCCTTGTACTGGGTGGCGACCCCGACGCGGCGCACGCCAGAATTGACGCAATTGGACAAGGTGAAATCGATGATGCGAAACTTGCCGCCAAACGGCACGGCGGGCTTGCTTCGCCAGTCGGTCAATTGGTGCAGGCGGCTACCGCGTCCACCGGCAAGCACCATGGCAAAGGTATTACGTGTGAGCTGACTGACCAGTCGGGGATCATGGTTTTCGGTGGAGTCAACTTTGCAAGCAGGTCGGCTGAACATGGCAGGGGCTTTCTGATTCAGTGCATTGTGGCGCGCCGCCTCCACCACTGCAAGACCCCGCTGGCACCGCTGACCAGCACAATGCCCAGCAACACGGCCAGCGCACCGATCAGAAAGCTCGCTTCCAATGGTTCATGCAACAACCAGGTGCCAAACACCACGCCAAACAGCGGCGTCAGAAAAGAAAACACACCCAGGCGCGTGGCCAGATAGGTGCGCAGCAGCCAGAACCACACCAGAAAACTGGCAAACGACACCACCAGCGAATGAAACGCCAGGCTGGCCCACACGGCCGACGTCCAGTTCACCCGCGACTGTCCGGTGACCACGGCCACACCCAGCAGCAACACAAAAGCACCTACCAACTGGTATTGCAGCGTCTGGGTAGCGGGCGCGCCCGACAGGCGAGACGTGCGCACCACCACCGTTGTGGCAGCCCACGCCAGCGCGGCCAGCAAACCCAGAAAATCGCCCCACAACATCGCCTGCGCACTGTTGCCCACCGGCACACCGCGCCCCAGAAACGTGTAGGCAATGCCACCAAACGCCAGCGCAATACCGCTCCACTGCAACCAACCCAGCCGCTCGGCGGGCAAACGCCAGGCCAGCCCCAGCGCGGCAAACACCGGTGCGGTGTACAAAAAAACCACCATGTGCGACGCGCTGGTGTGGCGCAAGCCTTCGGCGACGAACGTGAACTCGAGCGCAAACAACACGCCAACGACGAGACCCGCGCCCAGCGTACCGTCGCGCAGATTCATCGGCTGGCGGCGCCACAGCATCATCAGCGCCACCAGCAGCGCCGCCACACCCGAGCGCAATGCAATCTGCATCACCGGCGCAATGTCTGCGGCGGTGGCCTTGAGGACGACTTGTTGCAGCCCCCAGAGGGCACACAGCACCAGCATCAGGGTGACGGCGCGGGCGTCAAGCGCCAGACGGGACTGGTTCATTCAATGTATGGATAAAAAGAGGTCTAGCCCTTAAAAATCAAGCGTATGAAGCTATATCAAAAGTAGCTAATTGGAGCCTTCATCATAACGTTTTCGGCTCCTGTTGACACGCTGTCCACCCGCGCGCACGCCTGTCTGAGCCGCAGGTGCGCGGGGCTGGCCCAGTCCAGTGGCTGCTGGTTTTTGGCCTGTAGGTAGTGGTAGGTGAACACGTCGAGGTAAGCCGCCAGCACCTCGGCAGCGCGCACCTCGCCGGCCAGCGCCAGGCACAGCGCACCCACCTCAGAGGTGCAAAAGTGGTTGCTGTGGATGGAGCGGCGCAGGCGGTAGTTGGACACCTGATCGGGCTGTAGGCTCAGCACCGGCAAATGGTTCAGGTACGGGCTTTTGCGAAACATCTTGCCCGCCTCGGCCCAGGTGCCGTCGAGCAGCACAAACAACGGGCGTTTGAGCGGGCGGCACGGGTCAGGGCGGACACGGTCAGGCGTGACGCAGGCAGTGGGCAACAGTGCGTGCACCACCCGATCCGGGGTGACATATTCACCAGGGAACACCACATAGGGCTGCCACTGCGGCTCGGCCAACAAGGACAGCAGACGCGGATGCACGCTTGTGCGCGCCCAGTCAAACGCAAAGGTGTCGGCCACCACGTCAGCAATCAGCCAGCCAGTGTTGCTGGGCTTGAGCGACTCAATATCTGCCATCAACAAGCACATGCCCGCATGCGTAACCACCTGCGGACGCAAGGCGCACAGGCAGTGGCTGGGCAGCACCCGGCACACCGGACAGCGCTCGGCCGGGCCGCCCCGAGTGCGAAACGGCTTGACCGCGCGCGCCAGACGTGCGGCACGCAAACGATACACCGCATTGGGTGTGGGCGGCGCAGGGGGTTCAGTCACAGTTCACCAAGCGCAGCTGCTTGCCCAGCGCGCCATCGCCCCCCACCCCAATCACCAGACTGTGTGTGGCCCGCGTGGCCGCCACATAAAACAGACGTGCTGCTTCCTTTTCGTCCTCATCAGGGGCAGGCATGTGGCCCACACCGGGCAAGGCGACCAGGGCAAACTCCAGGCCCTTGCTGGCGTGCATGGTCATCACCTTGATCTTGTCGCTGTCCGGGTCAAAGTCGCCGGTGACCACGCGGTTTTCCAGCGGCAGGCCGCGCTGGTGTAGCACCTGCGCGCACAGGTCGCGCGTTTTCCAGTCGGCACACAGCACCGCCATGTCGCCCCAGGCGTGGCCTTGCTCATGCGCCAGGCGCAAATGGTCGGCCATGGCCCACGCTTCTTCTTGCAGGGTGGGCAGGCAAATCAACAGCGGCGCTGGCCCGGCGCGCCCGCAACTGACGGGTTGCAGTAGCACAATGTCGTCGTCACCTTGGTCTGCGCCACTGAGCAAGTCAGCGGCCACCAGGCTGGCTGTTTGCAGTATCTGTTGCGTGTTGCGGTAGTTGATTTTCAGCACGGTGGTGCGGCCCTGCGCCTGAATGCCCACACTCTTGAAGCTGAACGGCCGCGCAGCATTACACGCGGTGTGGCGTTGGTAAATGCTTTGCGCGTCGTCAAACAGCACCAGCAGGCTGTTGCTGGCCGGGTCCACCATCTGTACCACCAGCTTGAGCCACTCGGGGGCAAAGTCGTGGCCTTCGTCAATCAGCACCGCCTGGTATTGACCGCTGGGGATCTGTTTGCGCTCCACACCGCGGATGACCGCATCCACCAGCTCTTCAAAAAAGTGAGTGCCCTGCGCAGGCAACGTCTGGCCAAATGCCTTGATTTGTTCATGGCACCATTTATGAAAGTGGCGCACGTGCACGCGCTCACTCAGGCCCTTGGCGTCCATCACACCGTGCAGCTTGACACCCAACGGCTCGTTAAAGCACAGGATCAGGATGGGTTTGCTGTTTGCGGTGCTTGCCCTGGCAAGGTACTCGGCGCGGTAGCCCAGAATCATGGTCTTGCCCGAGCCGGCTACGCCATGAATCACGCGGTGGCCCACGCCCAGAGACCGCGCCAGCTGTTCCTGCTGCAAGTCCATCACGCGCATCATGTCGGGCACGTCAGCGAGCGCGTCGTCTGCGGCAAAGAGTGTTCCCTGCTCTGGTAAGCGCACCTGCGGAAACAATATCCAGCGCACACGCTCCAGCATGGGCAGCGTCAGGACGCCGCGCATCATGTACGGGAACATGCCCCACAGTCGGCTTTGCAGGTCTTCGGCGTCAACCGCTTCGGTCATCTCGTCGCTGCATAGCACGCGCTGCGACTCCATGGCGTGGTGCAACTCGGCGCTGGTGAACTGCTTGCGTGTGATGTTGGTCAGCACCACGCCATAGCTCCAGGGAAAAGTCAGGTTGCCCTGGTGCGGGCCGTCTGCGTGCGTCAGTTGGGCGTCGCGTTTGAGGGCGTCCACCACCTGGTGCGCGTATTGCCGCGCTTGCTCCAACGGATTGATGACGCTCTTGGGCACGCCACCTGGCACGAGGGTCCAGGTTTGTTTGTCCACCTTCGCAATGGTGGCAAGCTTCCAGTCTTTGACTTCCAGAATCAACAGGCCCCGGCGCGGGTGCATCACCACAAAGTCAGGGTGCGACTGTAGCGGCCCCACCGGCACGTCGTACCACAGCAGGTAGTCGTCGTCGAGCTTGTCTTGCAGCCGCTCGGCCACCCGCCGCTCACCACGCATCATGCGCGCGGTGCACGCGCCTAACGCGGGGATCAAGGTGGCCATGCGGCGCTGCTGCCCTGTTGGTGCTGTGAAGGCACGACGCTATAACCTGATCCCGACGCGCTGGTAACCGGTGGCTTACTGCGCCGGGTCACGCATGTCCCAGCGGATCGCGTCGATAGCCTGTAGCACCTCGTCGTTCAGGACGGTGCCCCAGGCGTCGATGTCTTCGTCCAGTTGGGCCACCGAGGTGACCCCGATGATGGTGCTGGCCACGCGCCACTGGGTGTAGCAAAAAGCCAGCGCCAGTTGCGTGGGTGTCAGACCGTGGTCGCGTGCCAACTGGTTGTAGCGCTTGGCAGCAACCAGTGCCAGTGGCCGGCCCCAGCGCTGCTTGCGGGAAGACTCAAACTTCTTCAGCCGCGCCTGGTCCGATACATCTGCACCCATCAGGCCTTGCGCGTCGTACTTGCCACTGAGCAAGCCAAACGCCAGCGGTGAATACGCCAGCAGCGACACCTGCAAGCGGTGCAGTGTTTCGTCCAGCGCGTTTTCTACACTGCGGTTGACCAGGCAGTAGGGGTTTTGCACCGTGGCCACGCGCGGCAGACCATGCTGCTCGGCCAAGCGCACAAATTCATGCACGCCGTAGGGCGTTTCGTTGGACAGACCCACGGCACGCACCTTGCCCGCTTTCACCAGCGAGCCCAAGGCTTGCAGTTGCGCGTGGATCGATGTGCCCTGGTCTTCCTTGGGTTGGTAATAAATACCGCCAAACGCTGGCACACTGCGCACCGGCCAGTGAATCTGGTACAGGTCGATCACGTCGGTTTTCAGGCGCTGCAAGCTACCCTCGCACGCGGCGATGATGTCTGCGCCAGTCAAATCGCCGCTGCCACCGCGAATCCAGGGCATACCGCGCGACGGCCCTGCTACCTTGGTCGCAAGCACCAGTTTTTGGCGTGCGCCGGGGCGTTGGGCCAGCCAGTTGCCGATGATTTTTTCGGTGGCGTTGAAGGTTTCTGCGCGCGGGGGCACGGCGTACATCTCGGCCGTGTCGATGAAGTTGACGCCTCGCTCGAGCGAGCGGTCCAGAATTTTGTAAGAAGTTGCTTCATCGACCTGTTCACCAAAGGTCATGGTGCCCAGGCAGATGGGGGTAACGTAAAGATCGCTTGGACCGAGTTGAATGGTTTTCATACTGACACAGCAAAAGTGGTTGACGGGGGTGCAGTTTAAAAGCTGCCTGCTAATTCTGCCTAACAGGCCCTACATACCCGCAAGCTAGCCAGCGCTTGCCCACATGCCCAACTACTGCGGCCCACACACCTGGTTGCGTCCCGCGCTTTTGGCAGCATACAGTGCCTGGTCGGCGGCCAGCACCAAGCGATCTGGGGTTTGCCCACCAGCGGGGTCGTACACCGCAACGCCGGCACTGATGGTGACGACAGCGGCCGTGCAGCTGCCGCTGTGCGCGATGCCCAGCGCGCGCATTTGCTGCAAAACTTGTTCAGCCAGCGCCTGCGCTGCTTGCCCGTCGGTTTCCGGCAACACCGCGACGAATTCTTCGCCTCCAAAGCGCGCCACCATGTCCTGCGGGCGGCGAAACACGTCGCGCAGCACCTGCGCCACCTGGCGCAGGCATTCATCGCCCGCCAGGTGCCCGTAGATGTCGTTGAATTGCTTGAAGTAGTCGATGTCGAACATGATCACCGACAGGGGTTGTGCCGTCTTGCCCGATGCGCGCAGCGCTGTGGGCAACACATCGTCGCGTCTGCGCCGGTTACCCAGGCCAGTGAGCACATCAACCTGCGCCATGTTTTTGAGTCGTACGGCCTGCGCTTTGAGCAGTCGCTCACGCATCACAGACTGCGTGACGTCGTTGATCTGGATGAAGGTGTAGCGCTGGTCCATGGTGTCGGCCACCAGCCCGCCTGCCGGCATGATGCGGATGGACTGGCGCAGCAATTTGTCTTGCCCACGCTGTGACGAGGGCAAATACAGCGGAAACGGCGAGGGGTGCAGCGTTTGCGACAACAGCGTGGGGAATCCGCTTTTGATGGACTGCGCCAGAGCATGTGCAAACGCGCTGTCTTTGAGCTGTGGAAAAACCTCCATCAGGTTTTTGCTCAGCACCGCGTCGGCGGCGAGCTTTGTGTGCGTGAGCAGCCACTGGTTGGCAAACACCACGTCCCCTTGCGCGTCCAGCACCAACAAGCCCATTTGCAGGCGCTCAAGCACCCAAGCTGACCAAGGGGGGCAATCACGGGGTGGGGCAGACATCACAGGCCCACTCATGACAGGGTCCCCAGAAATTGCTGCACCGTGGCCTTGAGCGACGCCACAGACGCCACGTCGAGCAAAAACACCAAATAACCCTGAATTTGCAGCGCGTCGATGGCGAAGTCGATTTGGACGCTCAGCACCTGGTCGGTCATCTGACCCTGCGCGCACAAGACATCTTGCACGGGCCCCAGCTCGACACAGGGCAGAGAACCTTCAAACCGTAGCTTGAGCACGTCAGCCACGCCAGACACCACAGAATTGAGCAGGATGTTGCCGATTTCAGCCAATGCCTCTTGCTCCATTTCACCGAGCTGCTCCAGCGGCACGTCGTCGCCAACCATCATCTGTACCAGCTGTAGGCTTTGCTGCACCGGAAACATCAGCACCGCTTCTGTATTGAGCACCCCCGAAAACTCTTGCCTGACGGCGCAGATACGGTCTGCACCCTGCCCGGTGAGTGCATCGGATACGCCCAATTTGGTAACCATTTCAACGTGCGGCACACTCAGGCCCACCGTGGCCCCAGCCAATTGACTCAGCGCGTTGGCTGCCTGACCGACACCGACGTTGAAGACCTCGGTGAGTGCATCGATTCAAGTTCAGTCAGGGTCATGCCGCCGCCAGAAAATAATCGATGGCCTGACGAATGGCGGGTTCTG